>Ga0102593_1000093_pt1 | contig 243319 bp, 222 predicted proteins | sample AraplaCol_mMS_r2_2_FD_76862 | JGI IMG/M metagenome (GOLD analysis project Ga0102593, IMG submission 76862) | Arabidopsis root microbial communities from North Carolina, USA - plate scrape MF_Col_mMS_r2 (SPADES assembly) (version 2) | ecosystem: Host-associated > Plants > Roots > Endosphere...
AAAAAAAAAAAAAAAAAAAGCAAAAGGGAGCCCGCAAAACATTGAAAAAAAAAACCCAAAAATAAAAACAAAAAAGACTCATAAACCCCAAATCAAAATCCCCATTTTAACACCATGAACCTATTTATGCCATTTCTTCTTACCATCAGCATTCCTTCGAGGAGCACCACCACCCTCCCGACGATGCCAAGCATCTTGTGGCCAAACCCATCCACGCACGCGCTTGGCATCACGACGCTCACCAATCTGTGGCTCGGGAATCCATTTATCCTTTGCTTCTGGCAAGATAATCTGCCGCGTAAGAGCGCCCGGTCCGCCAACGTTGAGGTGGGCGGAAGGTTGATCGGGAAGTGGTTGCGATTTTGATAGCATGAGCAAGAAGTATAATGCTAAACTTGCCGTCATAGGGGTTGAATATCCATCATCCATATCTGGATCTGGGTCCGGAGATTGCTGACGAGAATTGACTGATGATGTATGGGAAGAAGATGAGAACGACCGTGCACTGATAGGTGTTGCCAAAGGTGCTGCTTCGCGTGGTACGTGTTGCTGTGTAGCCGCTGTCTTGAGGGGGATGGGTGCGGCGATTTCGAGGAATCCGAAATATGGGATGTCACCGCCCGTGTCGCAGCCTGCGCGGACACAGACGAGTTCTATTTCGGTGATAATGAATCCATATCGACAGGAGTGCTCACGCATACATCGTTGTAAATGCGCTAACCCATTGAGGTACTCCACTCGTCGGTGAGGTGCCTCGTTACGCATGCCCGTGTTCCATCGATCGAAACTCTTCACGATTCCAACAAGTCGCCCACGTGGTAAACCGGCAAGCGTGTGGTCTGTGTCTGTGGCATAGTTTGCTAGGAAGTGAGGGTGGCCGTGATTCTTATGACCAGTGTGCCGCATATCAGGTGCTGCATACAATTGGAGGTGGTCTGGGCCTTGTGAGACTCTCAAGGCAGCATTAACGCGTGGTGCATATAGGTCTCTAATAAGACTGACCAAGCCAGGTTCGGACTCGGGCGCCAAACGTGAAGGTGCCACTGCGACTGGGGGAGCCAAATTCGCTGGAATTTCCGTCTTTAAAAGTTGAGTGAGTCTATGGATAGAATCGAATGTAGCTAGTGAAAACGATGACCAGCTGCGAAGGTTGCGAATATCCCACCAGAAATAATCGTGCATGCCGCGGGTTGGGACAACGCTAACATTACGAACAAGATTGATGGCTTGCGTTGGGGAGGTCAGATATGACATCAAATTAGTTGAAGGTGATACGAGTTCTTGTTGAGGGCTGGGTAGAAGATTCGGGGATTGCTGAGCCCCAAGCGTCTGTTTGCTGTTGTATTGCGGTGTTGGAACCGTCACTGGATGAAGTGAGCGCACTGGACTATGCTGAGGTGCCTCTGCTGCTGGTGGGCATTGTGAATATGACGAATAAACAACAATGTTCGGTGTTTCAGGGGTCATTGGCGTGCAGGGCGTACAGGGCGTTGTCTGCGACTGTACCTGAGGTACATATTTTGGAAGCTGTCGATAGGTAGGATAGCCATAACGGCTCAACGTAGCTTCATCAATGCTGGAAGTAGACACAGATCGAGAATGACCACCATTGGCTTTCCGCTTATTCGAGGTGAGGGTCACCGGCGAGGACAGGGCGGATGTACTCCCATGGCCAGTTGTAACAATTGGTGAAATGGGCGAAGCCAAAGGGGCTTGATTACTGGTATCTGCCCTATTTCGTTGAACTGGTGGTCTACTTGGATAGGGGATGAATCCTGGTGGGTTTCGTGTATTGGATAATACTCGACGATGTCGGAGAGGACCGCCTGCAGAGACGGGCTCAATAACCACATCTTGAGGCCGAATTTTTGGCAAAAGAGCCGGACCATGATGATGACGAGTTGGTGATGTGGTAGGGCTTGTGCTGCCGGTCATTGTTGACCAAGGGGACGATTCATTTGAATAGATCGATGAGTTGGATGCATTGCGGCTGTGAGCCGAGCCAAGGCATTCGTCTAGAGGAATCCCTGGTGGTGTCGTCGGCTGGTAGCGAGCGTACTCCAAAGACATGGTTGGAGGGCGACGAGCATGTCTGTTTGACATCTGGACAGCCATGTTTGGGGATTAGGTCGTAGTAACGAATGTATGTCAGAGCCGAGGACCAATGTATTGACCGAGCAGGCCTTTCAAGAAAGAAGACCGTCCACTTGAAGAAGCAGAGATACGATACAGAAGGCAGATGCTTGGATATTAAATGTTCAACGATCAACAGGCTCAAACAAGCCAAGCATGGGAGTATATCTGACGACCAGGACCCACTGACGAACCCAAGTCGATCAGAATAACCTGAAACATGGAGAAGTAGCCCATAGGGACGCCAATGGAGGCTCCTATTCTTTTTTTGGGATCCTAGTCTCCGATCGAGAGGAACTGCCACGCGATGAAACGCGAAACTGCCGATTATTGTGCCTGGGGTCGTGCGACAGGGAATGCTGAAACTCCGTCAAGGCCTCAGTCTGGGTATAGTGCGGTTTCAGCGGACAGTCGCGCGTTAAAGTGTTGCTATATTTTGCATCTTCTGCGATATCAATCTTCAAATCCCATCTTAGGACTAGTCTGCTGCAGGAAGAGTGAATGCTTCTAAATTCAGCAACAATTAGGTCACATTTCCCAGGTAATTAGCGGCCTCCTCTCTGCGAGGCACATCCCCCTGGGGGGAAACGCCGTGCTTCAGTTATCGCCATGGAATAAGAGGTGGGCGGTTAGGAAGCATCAGGTTTAAAAATAGCTCCCCAGGGCGAGTACAGGGGTGCATTGGAAGCAGGGGATCAAATGATAGTGGAGAACAATCGTAGAGAGAACTGTTCATGGCGAGGAAGTGTGATCCAGGGTGGAAAGGTGATGATGTCCCTCGGCGGCTACAGACGTGCATCAAATACGCGCCGGGCGATCGTTGTCACACATAGCGCCCGGTTCCTGAGACTTGAATGTCCCATAATTAGCAGGCAATTTGTTTCAGAAAAGACAAAACAAATGAAAGAAGAAGAAAGAAAAAAGAATAGAATGGGTTTACGGAGGCAAATTAGACCAAAATTAAGAGAAATTTGTGCATACACATGTCATGTCATTAGGTACTTAGTACTGTAATCCAGCCTAGCTCATCACAATTCATCCCGATGAGGGGAGAGGAATCAAAAATATAGCACAAATGAAAAAAGGGAAATGAGAAGAAAGAAAAATGATACACAAGGGGTAGTTTTCTTTTCTCCCACTCCTTGTGTGCTCTATCGGGACGCAAAATCACAAACCGAACGCTTGGGGAATCTTTTCTGGAACCGTCTAAAGAAAGGTCATATCCAACGGCAAAAGAGATAGTGCAAAAAAGAAGAAGATCAATAATCAAGGCAAGACCGTTTAAGCCTTGACCTCGTAGCTGCGACGGAACATGTCATCAACCTCGGTGAGGTAGTAAGTGCCGGACTGCAGAGTCTCGGTCTTGCCGGCGGGCTTGAAGTTCTTCTGCAGGTGGGCGTGCTCACGCAGCTTGCACATGGCATCATAGGCCTCGGGGGTCAGAACAGTACGGGAATCCAGACGGTTCTTCAAGTCAAGGTTCTTGACGATGTGAGAGACATCACCAACGATGTTGGCACTGAACATGGAGCTAGCCAGACCGGAACCGTAGCTGAAGAGACCAATGCGCTTAGGCTCGTTGGGGGAGAACTCGACGTGGCTGAGCAAGCTGGCAAGACCGGCGTAGACGGTAGCAGTGTACATGTTACCGCAGAGGGTAGCGACCTGAAGACCGGGCTGCACACGCTCGGCGAAACGCTTCTTGGTCAGGGCCATGAAGGTCTTCTCGACAGCCTTGTCGGTCAGAGAAGCAGTGTAGTCAATGTCACGGAGCTCGGGGGCGACCTCGGCGAAGGCAGGGTCGGAGGGGTTGGCCAAGAAGTCGTTATAGAGCATACGAGCGTAGGACTTTTGGACCAGCTTGCAGGTGGGGGCGTGGTACAGAATGTAGTCAAAGCGGTCGAGACCAGTCTTGGGTTCAGTAGCACCGTTGGTACCATTTTGGACAGCCTTGAGGGTCTGCTCACGAGCACCGTAGGCCTTGTAGCAGGCATCAACGGCCTCAGTGTAGCAGCGAAGAGAGAAGTGACCGTCAACGACGGGGTATTCGCTGGTAAGGTCGGGCTTGTAGAAGTCGTAGGCGTGGGTAATGTAAGAGGCACGCAGACCGGGCTCGAAAACAATAGGGGCATCAGGACCGATCAGCATGGCAACGCAGCCAGCACCACCAGTGGGGCGAGCCGCACCAGCGGCGTACAGAGCAATGTCACCGCAGACAACGACAGCGTCACGACCGTCCCAGGCAGAGGACTCGAGCCAGTTAATGCTGTTGAAGACAGCGTTGGTACCACCGTAGCAGGCGTTGACGGTATCGATACCCTCGATGTTGGTGTTGCCGTGGGGGGCGAACAGCTGCATCAGGACAGACTTGACGGACTTGGACTTGTCCAGCAGAGTCTCAGTTCCGACTTCCAGACGACCAATGGACTTGGGGTCAATGTCGTACTTCTTCATCATGTTGGCAAGGGTGGTGAGGGACATAGAGTAGATGTCTACCGAGCAATTGACAGTTAGCTTCAATTCTGAATAATGGTTGTTTCTTAGAAATAAACGAATTGGGACTCACCTTCACGGTCATCACAGAAGCTCATCTTGGTCTGACCCAGACCAATGGTGTACTTTCCAGCGGCGACACCATCGTACTTCTCGAGCTCGACCTGGTCGACGCACTGTTTTTGCCGGTTAGTTTTTTTTGCGCTTCGCCGGAGGAAGTTTGGAGGCAACAATTTCATAATGCAAATTCTCCATAGAATTCAGGGGGCAATTCCTGGTACGAACCTGAGTAGGGAAGTAGACCTCAATGGCCTTAATACCGATGTTTTGGGGACGAGCAGCCATGGTGGGGGTTGGAGGGGCAGTGATAAACTAGAGCAAAAGTACAACACGGATAGGAGAAAGAGAAGAGGGTAATTAAGGATTGAAGGATTGAAGGAATAAAGAAAAGAAGAACTTGAAGAGAAAAAAGAAGAGAAAGAAGCCGCTTAAGTTTTGCGAAAGAAAAGAAAAGGAGGTTGTTGTGTACTCGGATCTACACTGTACGATCAGTCACCGCGTGTATTTTTTTTTCCTTTTTCTTTTTTTACGTGAAGAAGTGGGACTCAAACACAACTTCAACTTCCTTTAAGCCGAGAATACAATCAATTGATTTGTCTATGATGGAATATACAACATTAAGAGTAGGGATTATGTATTAATTATGCAGTGCAAGGGTGTGGTGGTGCAGGATTATTGCTTGAAAATGAAGGGAAGTATAGAATGTTCCGAGTAGTTGATATACTCCTCTACAATGTATTTGTTGTGAGTGTGAGGACTACAGTATGAAGACTGTTGGATATATCTCCACTCTTCATCAAGGAACTTGACCCGGAATGAGGCGAGGCATATTACCATCTTATCTCGACTCATTCCCGTATCCACTGCTGCCACCACCCATTACACTGTATACAAGACTCTGTTAAAACAATCCATCACGAGTGGATCATCCGTTGGTCTCCGCGTGGCCTCATTCCGGATATATCGCCACTATAAGATAGTTGAGGGAGTGTGAGAAGTATGAGAAGTGTAGTATATTCTGTACTGTCTTTGTCTGGTCTGTGTCTCGTTTGTAGTTTAGTCTCTCTGTATCTGCTGGTATATTAGCTCTGCTAGTCTAGCGGTGACTGACAGGGTCAATCTGAGTGGACACTCTCATCTTGTCCCCATAATTGGGCAGTCTCGGGGAATGATCGCCCGAAGTACATCTGGATGTGTATGTATGTCTATTCAATCATGGTCCTCTTCTCATCTGTTCTGACGAACACTTTCCCTTGAGAAGTTCCTGGCCAGAATGACTTTGGCAGATGGTGTATCAAATAGGTGGTGGGTGAATGAGGAGGTGAAAAAAAAAGTCTGGGCAAAACACGGAGGATTGGCATTGAACTCCCGCGACAAACTTCCCCCCCCCCCCCCCCCTCTCCCCCACCCCTCACATTTTCAACCATCACTTCTGTCCTCCTTCACTTTGCCCTTCATCTACCTCATTTTCCCCCCTTATTCGGGATCATGTTGTTCGCTCTTTTTATTTAAATCATATCATGATCGACCAGCTTCCCTTCGTGTCCTTCGCTTGTCACGGCTCCATCTGGGTGCCTAGTACCATCCGCCATGGGCGACGATAAGTTCGAGTACCAATCTCTCCCTATCCCCTCCTACGAAGAAGCAACCGCCCAACCATCTTCCTCTCGGTCTGATCTCGAGGATGGAAATAATACCGAGCGTCAGGGCCTTTTGGGTCGTCATGACTCCAATTATCACCCACCCACCGTTGAATCCGTTCGGAACAGTCTGGATGATCTCGCCTCCTCCGTCTCGGGCTCGGATCGAGGTTCGCTGGATGAATTGCGGAGAGAACTAGATCAAATGGAAGTGGATGATTCCGCACATGCTTCCAGTGGCACACGTACCCAGCTTCGCCAGCGCTTCTCAAAACGCCTTTCCAGTCTGACGCGAACCCTCTCCGCAATCCAACGACCCCTGCAACGATACCTCCCGAGTTTGCCAAGATTCCGCCGCCCAACCATCGACCTTAGCAATGCACGAGAACGTTTTCGTGACCAGGGCTGTATCATGGTGCTCCGAATGTTCGCCCTGCTTTTGGTGGTCTCTTTGGTATACGTTTTCTTCATTGGCGATATCTTCAATCTTAACAGCCGTATGGTGATGGGTCAGTCATATAGTGCCTCCTCCGTCGAGAACTTTATTCAAGGCCATATCAACGATACCAATATCATCGAGAACTTGAGACGCATTACCGGCTTTGCTCATATCGCCGGCACCAAGGGGAGTTTCGTTCTCTCCGAATGGATCGAGCAGGAGATGCAAAACGCGGGGTTCGATGAGATCGAACGGGAGGAATTCCAGGTGTATCTCAACTATCCCCGTGAAGATGGCCGCAAGCTAGCAATCATCGATCCGCCTCAACAAGTCTGGGAGGCCACCCTCGAGGAAAATGACTCCGATACCCCGGTATTCCACGGCCACTCCAAGTCCGGCAATGTTACCGGTCCACTAGTATACGCCAACTTTGGCGCCCGCGAAGACTTCCAATTGCTTTCCGACCGCGGAATCTCATTAAATGGCTCTATCGCTCTCGTTCGTTACTATGGAACCGAACCCGATCGTGCGCTGAAAATCAAAGCCGCCGAACTCGCTGGTGCGGCTGGCTGCATCATATACTCTGATCCGTCTCAGGACGGGTTTGTCAACGGCCCAGCCTATCCAAAGGGTCGTTTTATGCCTACTGACGGCGTTCAAAGAGGCGGTGTCAGTTTAATGTCCCACGTTGTTGGCGATGTGCTCACTCCCGGCTACGCATCAACCCCCGGAGAGAAAGAAAGACTGTCCCCGGAAGATAGTCCTGCTTTGGTGAACATTCCCAGCCTTCCCATCTCCTGGCGCGATGCACAGCGATTATTACAATCCCTTGAGGGTCATGGCTCCAAGGTCCCGAAGCAATGGATTGGCGGCGTCCCCAAAATTCAAGGCTGGTGGACGGGGGACAAGGATTCACCGACCGTTCACTTGATGAATCTCCAAGACGAAGAAGAGCGACAGCCTATATACAATGTTCTCGGTACCATCATTGGCCTGGAAGAGCGCGAGAAGAAGATTATTGTCGGCAACCATCGAGACTCGTGGTGCTTGGGGAGTGTTGATCCTGGCAGTGGCACCGCTGTCTTCATGGAGCTCATTCGTGTTTTTGGTGAGCTGCTCACCTATGGTTGGCGGCCACTGCGGACCATCGAATTTGTCAGTTGGGATGGAGAGGAGTATAACCTGATTGGCTCGACTGAGCATGTGGAAAAGGAGGTGGAAACCCTTCGCAGCAACGCCTACGCCTATCTCAACGTAGATGTAGGGGTATCAGGTCCCAATTTCCGTGTTGCAGGGTCGCCAGTTTTCGAACACTCGGTGGTGTCCATCTTGAATCGTCTTTCCGACCCCTTTGTCAATAAGACCCTCAAGGATATTTGGGATGAAAAGAAACAGAGAATTGACCCTCTCGGTGCTGGCAGTGATTACGTTGCTTTCCAGGATATTGCTGGCACGTCGAGCATCGACTTTGGATTTGAAGGCGAGCCTTTCCCATATCACAGTTGCTATGAATCGTTCGATTGGATGTCCAAATTTGGTGATCCTGGTTTTGAATATCATAAGCTTCTAGCACAGTTCTGGGGTCTTCTTATATTGGATCTCTCAGAGAACCCAATGCTACCATTCGACATGGAAGCCTATGCCCGATATATGACCGGCTGGGTCAATGACTTGGATGAATTCGTCAAGTCTAAGAAAGCGGACGTCGATACGAAGAAAATGCATGAGGCTGCGAAAGAGCTGGAGTCCAATGCTGCTCAATTCCAAGAATGGACACGAGTATGGCATGATAGTGTCTGGGGCTCTGGTGGCTATGAAAGCAATGTCATGGCCATCCAACGGGTGAATCACAACATGCGTATGGCCAGTTTTGACACTCATCTTTTGGATCTGGATGAGGGCGGTGGTGTAAGTTTTTTTCCCTTTGAATATTTTTGTGCGATTCTCCTCCTTTTACTAAACTAACAAATTGACTGTAGATTCCCAATCGCACTCAATTCCGTCACGTTGTGTTTGGGCCCGAACTCTGGGCTGGCTATGATGCCTCAATCTTCCCTGCCATTCGAGACAGCGTCAATACAGGCAACTGGTCGCTTGCTCAGTATTGGATTGATCGAGTGGCTAATACTCTCCACATCGCCAGTGATAAACTATTGCACTGATTGTAATCTACCACTCCTCCCTTTCTGCGACCATCTCATTCTTTTCCCTCTTGTGCATACCCCCAGCCCGCTTTTTCATACTTTTTTCTATCCACTTTGCACCTCTATATCCTACTTCGACCATTGTACAGCCTGGCTCGACTGGATTCTCATCTACATCTCCGTGATTGCATATCAGAAAGCTTCCCCTGTTTTCCTTGGCGTGTCATATACCAACGGAGCTACTTCTTTGTATTACTTCGATAGCGGCGACTCTAGATTTCTGCTTGAATTGAATAAACATCACTCATCGAAAAAGTCCTCAATCAACTATCCTTCTGGTAGCCATTTCAATAACCTCGAATTGAATATTCGAAAACCGAATTTCGGCTTGAACTTCGGCCAGCAGTCAACCGCCTCCGCCTCTCATCTCTCATCCACTCATCTGGGGTTTCTCCGCATTTCCCCCATACTTTAACCTCCGTCGATCTTGGTTCATGGCCGATCATTTACCTCCTTTTCCCTCTGAATTTTCAGATCTCTCCCCCATCGTTACCCACTAGTTAAACCTCCGGTCGTGCGGAAGTCATTTCTAGCTCTAATAGCTTGGTTTCATGGGTCATATGTTGGATTTGTTGAGACTTTGCTGAGTTTCTCCTAAGATGATGCGCGGTTATTGGCTGTAGGACTGGGTTAGAGGGGTATTTTCCAAGGTTGGTTGTTGAATAGGATCGACCTGAAATTGCGGGCAAGGGGAAGTTGGTATTGTTGGAATTTTATATAAGATGGCACAATCCATGTCTTTCCAAGATTATATTAAGCAGGGATTTCTATTCTTGCTCTGATTAATCTTCTATCATTCATAGATAGAATAAATATTCTCTGCTATCTTTTTTGTCTTGATCTCTCCTGGAGAACTCGGCATGACATCCAACAATACAAACTACAACTCAACCAAACCCCTCAATAACATCAATTCCTCCGACTCAAACACAGAGGATGTTGAATTTGGCCGTTATGGTCCACTAGCCCACGTCGATACCGCCGAAAGTCGACTTCCAGCCTTCGGCGGCGAATTTCAACCCGGTCTATACAAATCCCCCAAGAACCGCAAAGTCGCTAATCCCGCGCCATTGGGACTTTGCGGGTTCGCCCTGACTACTTTTATCTTGGGATGTGTTCAAATGGATGTTCGTGGTATGAATAAGCCGAATATGATTGTTGGTCCTGCCCTGGCGTATGGTGGACTTGTCCAGCTTTTGGCTGGGATGTGGTAAGTTTGACTGCCTTTTTAGTCGAATAGGGCTTTGTATATGCTTATTTTTGTATGATTTAGGGAGATGGCTATTGGGAATACATTTGGTGCAACTGTTCTCTCTTCATATGGAGGGTTTTGGATGTCTCTTGCCATTACCTTTATACCCGGTGGATTTAATATTGAGGGAGCGCTGATGGAAGCTGATGAGGGCTCACCTATTATGTTTTATAATGCGTTTGCTATATATCTCATGGTTTGTCTACTCTATGACTCTCATTCTGTCGGTTCGGATTGACCTAATTGTCATCAGGGCTGGTTTATTTTCACCTTCCTGATCATGTTGTGCACGGTCAAGTCGACCGTCGCCTTCTTCTCTCTTTTCTTCTTTGTCGACATTGCTATTCTTCTCATTGCACTCGGATACTTCTATCCCACTGCAGAGGGCCTTCCCAATTCAAAGCTTCTAGAAGCGGGAGGACTGTTTGCTCTTCTCGGTGCATTTCTAGCTTGGTATAATGCCCTTGCGGGAATTGCTGATAGCAGTAATAGCTTCTTCCTTGTTCCTGTTATTCACTTTCCATGGTCTGAGAAGAAGCGGAGTGAAAGACGGGCTAGCAAGCAGGAGAACAATGTTTGAAGGGTCTCTCAGTGGCACCTTGAAGGTGCTGGTGTTTATCATGGCAATTTGATCTTGGCATGGATCAGATATTACGTATAGCTATAATGAAGTTCATTGGTGCAATTGCACATTCCACGGGGTATCATACATTCACAACTATATACTAGGCAATGGCGGATCAACTGCGAGCAAGGATGGATGGTCTGCCAGACTTTGCCAAAACCCAGCTTCATGGTCCCACAAATCTTGGCTCAAAAGGGCAGCCCAATCATCATTCCCATCGTCATGACCAGGCTCAACTGATGAAGGCGCTGCATCTGAATGAAAAGAGTCTAGAAATCGCTGAATAGTCTGCGTGGCACGAGATAGTAATGCATAGTTCGGGTCACCAGACCTCACTATCGTTCCAATCTGGACTTCGGCCACAAAGACACTCAGATCTCGAAGGATCTTCGTTCGTGAAATGTTTTGTGTGGCGTGAGAATGTTGTTTCAGCAACGCAAGAAGAATGATCCCAGCTGCTGGAAGTCCATAATACGCAACCTATCCCATAATTAGATAAGAAACACAAGAGAAAAAGACGTACGCCGCAATAAACCAGAGAATAGAGTTACCTTCCATATTAATCCAGTGCCGGAATTAGTTAACTGGTCACGAAGAAGAATGGCTTCTACCACCAGAGCTAACATCTGCCCCGCAGTCTCGATAATCGGGATATCTGGCTCTGTCATGGTATTCAAAAGTAGAAGGCGAAGCAAAAATAGAACATGTAGGTGGTTTAGTCGTACATGTGCGAGGAAGTCCCTCTCAAACGGATTCCCGGCGCACTGTTTGAGACTAGTCTCAAGTCGAAACTGATCAGGTAGTGCTCGCCACTGTTCCTCGGCTTTGCGTTGGATAGCACTTTGAAAGATATAATTAGTATTCCAGTAGCAAGTATGCTTACCCCAGGTTTGCTGGGACTTACCTAGCCTTTGCAGCACAAGCAGAGTCGTGCTTATCCTGAAGTAACTCCCATATCTCTTCTTTAAGTGAAGCACAAAGCGCTGACCAACGAGAGTCGGCACGATATCCAGCCACGGTATTGGGATCCCATTCATTATTTTTGTAGCTTGATCGCGTATCTAAATCACACGATGGAATCTGGAAGTGGCAGAAGCGCTTGTTCATCCTTGGTGGTCGGCCGAGAAAAATCGCGATATTCTTGTCTGCCGAGTATATTCGAGCAAATGCTGCCTTTCGCAAGTCTATGAGAAATGGTGGAATATCCGCCTTGACTTCATTATTCTCGTGATAACCGAGCGCAAAAGTTGAAGATATGACATCGCCAAGTTTACGCCACGAATGATAGCCTTATTCTTTTATTATTTACTAGAATCAACACATGGGGGAGAGACTTACTTTGATCACCATCAACATATGAATGAACGATGAAGTTCTCATACTGCACGATCAATTGCAGATCATTAAGACAATCTAGTGAGAGTGAAATCTCTAGAGCGAAATCACTCAGCTTGGTTGCTAATCGGCGCAGTGTATAGAGTTGCTCATCGGTTGTGTAAAGGGCCGGGAAGAATGGAATATCAATCGTAGCTCGACTGACTGCCGCGAAGAATATTCCAAGAGTCTCCCAGCGTGCATAGTGATCTAGGAATTGGCTTGAAAAGGCTGCAATATCGGTAGAAGCGTTGAATCGTAACGGTCGTGCAGAATTCTGCAATAAGCGTCGCGCGTAGACCAAATGCCAATTTTCGTCGTGAGATTCGAATAATTGACTAACACTCTCGGTGCATTGAGCGACAAATGGTTCTGCTAGTGCGAGGTTTGTACCTTTTGCCAGCCAGAACGTTACCAGTTCTTTCATCGATGATAAAGAATAAAGGCTGAGTAGATGCTTTAACACATCTGCTCCCTGTAACAACAAATGACCGTCGCCGTCCCATTGGCCATTTGAGTCTTCCTGGCCCCCAGAAAGACCCCCGGCACTGCTGTCATCAGGAGTGATGTGCTTGAAGATTGCAGCATGACTGGATGGCCCCAGATACCCAGGATTAGGGTATGGATTACGCCTAGGGTTAAAAGATGGCGAGGGGTCTGGGGACTTCAAGCTAGATACGAGTCAATATCTCAATTATATCAACTCATTCGATCAATTATATCTATTTGAGAAGACCCACTTTGGTTTTTCAACTCGCCTACGCTTGAACGGCGCGGTACGATAGATGCATACACCTTGTGTGGACTTACAGCGCGAGCAGACTGGTTGCTGATGATCGCAAGCTAACTTGGACTTGCGGCAAGACTCACAAGCCGCCAATCGCGAAGCCATCACCATCCAATTGGCTGATTTCTCCCGCAGGTGAGGATATTAGCGTATCGGCCTTCGGCTACCGACGGGTGGTCGGCGTTAAAACGGTGGATCGTGGATGGCCCAAGCTGCTGTGAACTGTGGTAAAAGACACCATCACGTCGCCCAATGGCAGGCTATTCAGTCTGGATTTTGGATTGAACTTGGGACGAGACAAGGCAACATCTGCGAAGAAAAGGTGGGGGAGAAAGTTGGGAAAGGCGGAAGAGCGGGGCGCGGCCGAGGTATAAAACTATCGCGGACAATCTTCCGCTGCGACATCTCATCTCTTTTACATCTACACCTTATGATTCTCTCCTTTTGATTTCCATTTATCCAACAATAAATTATTTTTATTACCATGTCTTCAGATACAGTCAAATTAGGGGATTACCTCTTCACCCGGCTGCTTCAGTTGGGTGTCACTGACATGTTTGGTGTTCCTGGTGACTACAACCTTCGCCTTTTGGACTACGTTGTCCCCGCCGGTCTACATTGGGTGGGAAATTGTAATGAGCTCAATGCTGCGTATGCAGCCGACGGCTATGCTCGTATTAAGGGATTGTCGGCCCTCGTCACAACCTTTGGAGTTGGTGAACTATCTGCCGCCAACGGTATCGCAGGTGCCAATGCTGAAAGAGCCCCGGTTGTGCACATTGTTGGCACGCCACCACGACCACTACAAAGCACACGAGCTTTGATGCATCACACTTTTGCAGATGGAGAGTACCGTCGTTTTTCTGCCATGGCAGTTCATATCACAGCAGCTCAGATCAACTTGACGGATACAATAACAGCTCCAGAGAGAATCGACTGGATTATCCAACAGGCGCTTATCCATCAGCGGCCTGTATATCTTGAAATCCCGGATGATCTTCCGGATCTTTTCGTCTCATCTGCAAATCTCAAGAACCCGATTCGTGTCCCGCTTGTTCTCAGTCCTCCCCATGAACCTAAAGTGATCAGCAGAATCTTGGATCGTTTGTACAGTGCCCAGCGTCCATTCATTCTTGTGGACGGCGAGAGCCGCTCACTCGGAATCCTGGATGAGCTCGATGCCCTCATTCAAAAGACAAATTGGCCTACATGGACCACTGTCTTTGGAAAGGGCCTCGTGAATGAAACACTGCCTAATGTATATGGCTTATATGCCGCATCATTCGGTGACAAACCAGCCCAGGAATACTTCGAGTCAGCAGATCTGATATTGACTTTTGGTCCACACTACAGTGACACCAATAGCTACTTCTGGACAACAGTTCCTAAAGATGCAGTGGCCATTACTTTCAGAGATGACACCATTCAAATTGAAAGTGACACCTATCGCGATATCTCCGCTGGTAGTGTTTTGACCCAGGTCCTCCAGTCCTTAGACACCACCCGCACAACTAAAGCCACCGGTCCATCCAAGGTAGAAGTTACAACCAGTGACATCAAAGATACCGATATCATCGCACAAAATAACTTTTACCGCCTCGTTAACCCAATCTTCCGTGAAAACGACATTGTTCTCGCAGAAACCGGCACAGCCTCGTATGGTGGCCGCTTTTTCAAGCTCCCACCTAATGTCCGATTCTTCAGCGCCGTCACTTGGCTTTCAATTGGATACATGCTTCCCGCTACATTGGGTGCAGCCCTCGCAAAACGGGATCAAAACAAAGCAACTGGCTCCTCGAGCCAGACAGTCCTGGTTATCGGCGATGGCAGTCTCCAGATGACAGCACAAGAAATAAGTGTTATGATTAAAGAAAATCTCAATATCCTCATCATTATCATCAACAATGAAGGATACACTATTGAGCGTGTCATTCACGGCCGAAAGCAACCATACAATGATGTACCCTTCTGGCGACACACACAAGCACTCAGCTATTTCGGAGCGAACGAGGAGCAGATTGCAAACAGCGTCTTTACCGCGCGGACATGTGGTGAACTACAAGAGGTATTGAAGAATGAGCGTGTTCATAGTGGAATGGGTCTACGACTGGTGGAGGTTGCAATGGAGAGAGAAGATGTGCAAGGTCCCCTGCTTTATCTTTTGAACAAGCAAATTGCCGAGGAACAGGCCGCAGCATCAAATTAAACTGAGAAGACTCGTTATTTAACTGCTACTACGAGGAGTGAGACATTCTGTCTAGATGATATCTAGAAACGATAGAAAACTATTGAAATTGGTAAATTTCGAAGTGAATTTTTTTTAGAGTTGATTTGATCAGTATCTCCCTATGATTACCACGACAAGGTGTATTTCGCTCCAAAACAACGAGAAAAGAAGAGAAAAAAGGAAAAAAGGAAAATCCAGCCCTGATAAGTGATAGTAGAAAAAAGGTTCCTGAATACGCCATGCCCTATGCCCCAAACCTGCGATGCACACGGTACGGTGTAATGTAGAAAAGAATCAAAAAGGCCAAAATTAATGCCTTGACTTTTATCCAAGAAGTCAAAGGCGTCTATATTCGAGTCGTTGAGGAGCCGGTGAGAAGGCTTCCGTTGAGAAGAGTATTGAAAATGAAGAAAGGTTGAGAGGCGCCCTATTTCCGGAAGCTGTCTACCCCCAGGGTTGGCGTCTCGACCATGCGATCACTAGGCACGCCTTCATCGCGTCGTCGCGCGAAAAAGCTGTCACATTCGGAAACAATGTGCGCCCACTCGGCCAGCGCGCGGCCAGCATATTTGCTGGGCACAAGATGGTCATAAATAGGTTGAGGGGGTAGTTGAGGGAGTGGTGAGTTTTTGGTGGTTGGTGTTCGAGCCTGGGTATCAGACTCAGGAATCTCGGATTGTGTCTCTGAAGTCGGGTTTGTGGGGTCTTTAGGCTCCTCAGAACTATCGCCATCGTCATTGTTCTCCTGCGTTGAGGTAGTCTCCGAGTCCACATCACACTCTGAAGTTGATCGTCGATGTTGTACGTGTAGTTGCGACGCCACGGGGAGACATGGCGTAAAAAGACGCTTGTTTTTTGTGGGCCATTGCGGTCGATCCATCCATTCCAATGAGAATTTGAAGAAATACGGTTGATGCGGAGTCTTGGGTCGAACAAGCTCGTCCGTGCTGTTGTTCGGTGTTGCCTCGTGTTGATCCATACATCTGCTCTCTGTCGTCATGGTTGGCTCGGGGCCTCCACTATCAGACTCGTCTGAACTGCTGTTCCCTCCACCATCATTGGATCTGTTGCTTGAAGAGCTACTAAACATGCTTCGAAACAAGCCCCACCTCCGCTTAGAAGGTGTGCCATCTGAGCCACCTGAATCCGAGGAGCCGGATCTCCGATGCGATGTAACCTTTTCCGGTGGAACAGGTGGAACGACACGGTCGAAAGAGACAAAAAGATTTACTGGAGACAGCTGGTTATCACATCGGATGATGATTATCCGACGTCCTGGGGCCGGAGTGCAAGGGGCAGATGACAAAGGAGCCACGAGCCCTTCTTCTGCTTTGCTCTGGAATCCGATATAATACTCCCATACTTGCATTAATCGATCAGAAAGTGTCTCATAAATGGCACTAAGGCAAGGTTAGTTGGAAGTAGGCACTTCGGGTAGCAAATAACACTCACGTATCAATTGCGGATGGGTTTCCATTGAACCGGCCCATTCTCCAGCATAAAAGCCGGTGGTAATAAGCTCGCACCATTGGACTCCAGTGATTGAAATATTGGAAGAAGACAGGCTCTTGGAGAAGGAATTCCAAGCAAAGGCTTGCTTTTCTCTCGTCTGTCATGGTCCAGGTCCCCCAAATGCAGTAGATGAAAGAAAATACCCGCACCTCCGTGAGAGAATTATGGCTCTGCATCATTTGACGGCACACCTCCTGCCAAAAGCTCCAGTCAAAAAGCTCTCTCTCGATCGATTGGGCATATCTTGTTATGATTGGGATAATCTCTTCAACAAAGTCACATAACAGAAAGCACGCGTTGTGGTCAAACAAAGATATCTTCTGAGCTGCAAGCTTGAGAAGTCCGCAAAATGTTTCTGCGTAAAGTAAACGAGCTCTATTTGGCTCTGTCGAAGATTCAGATAGAAAATCCCTGAGGAGAATTATAAGGCGGTTTTCTGCCATGGAACGGTGACCGTTCCTGCCAGCCCCGAGATGGTGTGATGAAACCGACGCATCTGGCGACTCAATGAAATCGTCAAAAGTAATTGCCGCCGCTGCAGTATTACTCTCGGGTTGGTGAGCTGATTGCTTGTAGATCGTATCCTCGATGACCACAAGCAATTGTGCCTGTACCAAGAGTAAGCCTGGAGCCAAAAGCCGCTTGGCTTTCTCGGTCTCAGGAGGGCAATATTCCGCATAAAGAATATGTATATACTTGATGAAAACGAAGAAGAGATCCGTATCTCGTCCACACCACCGAGCAATCCATGGACCATGCCAGGGAATACTGGTGGTATTCAAAGGGGCTTCGGGCTTTCGACGGAGGTAGCGCAGCAAAGGTGCGTGCGAATGAAATGCCAGAGGTCGAAGAGCCATCGGAAAGCTCGATGCGAGCTCCTGGGTGTACACACGCATGTTGCCTGTTCGGGATTCGGCCGAATCTGCAAAGATGCGACGAAAGATGTTCGGTGACGTGTTCCACAAACGGACCAGGATATCTGCAACGCCCGGACAGAAAAAGAAGGCATAAGCGCATACTTTTCCACAAAATGCCACCAAGCTGGCTGGAGCATGTCTCATAGACATGCGTTCCGCCACGAATGCCATTTGAGACAGCAAATTTTGGACAAAGATATTTCGAATGTTATGATGGATTGATTCGACTAAAAAGTCCGACCCAGAAGAACCAGATCCTTCAGATGTTTCAGATACGGAGGTTGATGCGTATTTTAATGAATCCGCTGGTCCACCGTTTTGCTGCGCTGTGGGAAACGGAATACGCCATTCTGGCCGAGTCATAATGCCCACAACCGCCTCAAGGAAGACTGGTCTGTCGGTTCCCGATATCGATTGGTTGTGCTTGCCATTGAGCATCTCAAGCAGCCCGACCCACCATTTGTTAAGAATGTTCACTCGACGATCCAAATCCTCGGGCCGAAGGTTTTTGCATGATGCATGAAGATGATGACGGCCGAGAAAAGGAAGAAGCGATGTGCGAATGACATTGGCTTTCAGCGAGCTCGATTTTGATTGGAACCTGGTCTCAAGTTAGCCATGGAAATCACAAAACCAGCGGTCTGGTCAGTTCTGAGCCTACTTTTGATAATCGGCCTCGAGACCACGAAAAATGCCCCAAAGCTCGTCCTTCCTTTGCGATTGATCTGCCGTGTGACTCGCAAATGCTGCAACATTCGCCGCGGCTCCCTTTGGCATTGGTGGTAGAACCGGGGTAGATACAGACAGAGAGGCAGTAAACTTTTCAAATGATGAACGGTGTCGTAACGAGTTTCCAGAGGGGCTGCTAGGCGAGCCTGGCGTCTCTTCATTAGCTCCTTTAGCCACTACAGCCACCATAGGCCGCCGTGGCCGTTTATAAAGAATTGTTCGTTTGCGCGCAGGCATTCCTTGGTCTGAGTCTGTTCCATCTGTTTGACGCGGCCCGGACCTTGTTGGGGACTGTTCCTCCGCTCTCTGCTTTGTTCTTTTGGCTGAAGGAGAGGGTGATCGAGACGACGACCCCCATGGCTTGCGCGCGAGGCTTACTATCCGCCCTGACATGGTGCGACCTTTCGATGGACGAGCTGCGGGTTCAGGTGCTTTGGTCTCCGGTACCTTCGCCGTGGTATCTTGCGCATCTACATCTTTCAAGTCCTCCGACGAGGACAGAGTGAAATGAGAGACCGAGACAGGAGGTTTATTCTTCGAGCGTAAGGAGGTCCGGCGTAAAATGTCCTTCCCAGCCGCCACGCTCTCCTTGGTCGGCGATTCTGTAAGAGCCGGGACAGCGTAATCGGAGAAGGTTCGTCTTAGAGGTGGTTGGGCATTTTCGGGAGTCGATTGGCTGGGAAGGTCTGTATAGCTGGCGGCACGCGAGAGCAAGGAGTCTTCATCATTCGTATAGCTGGCAATTGTTGGCGTCTCGGGGGAAGGCGAAGACATTGTCTTAAGAAGGGGAAGCGGTCAGAGAAAGCAGCTGTCGAGGAGCAACCATTTCCTCCAGGAAGCACCTCAAACTTGTCAGAGATGGTGGTTATCGAAGAAGGCCAGCTTCTTCATGCACACCGAAGCGAATCTCGTCGGGAACGATCCTCAGACGCGCTGCATTTGAAGGTGGATACCAAGGCGCACGGCAAGCGTCCGAACCAGTGTTCCTAGTCCGAGAGATATCTTGCTAGGAAATCCTTTTTTTTTGACAAGTCACACGGAGAGGTAGATCTTGTTCATAGGAACTCACATCCAGCGGAGAGTCGGTCTGAGGAGAGGAGTAGATAGATCGACCGTTTCCGCAAGCTGCGCGAAGTTCAAGGGCGCCAGGCCAATGGAAAGAAAGATCGACAGAGGAGGGAAGTGGAGTGGATGTGCCGAACAAGGGTCTCTTTCCTCTCCCGAATTCAACTGTGCTCTATCTTTTTGCTCTTTTTCTTCCGCGTGAGATACGTGTTGATAGCTCGGAGGGTGATGGGAAGAGGCTTGGGGCGGGAGGGGAAGAAGCGGAAGGCGGGAAAAGGAAGCTAGGAAGGTCAGGTGTGGAAGTGAGGGAGGTATAAAATAGACAGGAAATAATTGGAAAGGTTGGAGGGAAGGGGGAGAAATTTCAGAGAATATCAGGGATAATCTGTAATCAAATATAAGTAATAAATAATAATACTAGCTTATGACGGCACTGCGATAGAGGGGCTCAAACACTAAAATAATTATATGGGGATTTGAGGTTTCTTTTCTATCTGATTGCTCTTTATGGAGTACAGCCTTTTCGCAAGTGAGACACACTGGACCACTTTTTTTTTCCCTTGGATTCACTCTTCCCCCTTTACTTCTGATTCTTAAGTGTGCCCCTCTTGGTTTCTGGCTGATTGCTGGCTCATGACTTCAATTCTCCGAAACATCTCCTTCATTTTCTTTTTTAATAGATCTCCACTATTCCACTATCCATCTAACCCATGGCTCCGCTGTAGCCATCATTCTCGCGTAATCCTAACTGCCGCAGAGTTGCACAAGTCCTGAAATGCATGTTGGTCGTCAAGTCTTGCCAGTCTCGATTGAAAGTTGCGATGAGACCAATGGCGGCATCTCCGGATTAAACGTGTATATACATGCGTACATACATACATAAATACTACTTACAGGCCAAGTAGTCCTAGTAGAAGTGATGCCGAGTGTCAATATTGACCTGTTACCCGATCCGCCAGGGTCCGGGGGGCGAGCCGTGGATTCATTCCATTCTTTAATGCCGGCTGCTCGCTATCCGCTGCCTTTCGCATTCTTCATGTGTACATTACAGTAATTCACGACGTGGAATGTCGGCTCGATGGCACCATCGCCAGCCTTAACGGGCCACAACAGCTGAGATTACGGCACACCCGGAAAGGCGTGAGATTCTCCCCACATTCTCCAGGCAACCATCTCGCATGGATTTTGGATTGTACCTAGCACTGCCCCCTATAAAAAGTAGACAGGTGCCAGATAAAATCCGAAGTAGAAATAAAGGGCCATATCCACCGTCTCTGTACTCCGTACTGCGTAGCTCATTGCAGGGTCCTGTCATATCTAGGCGGATTCACGATCGAATCATGGGGAGCATGCAAGCGAATCTGGACGGGTCAGTAGACTTATAACGATCGCAATCGGCTCTGCAGGGGTGGAAGCTGGTGAAGGTTTAAATACTCCTAGATTCACCCGTACGATCAAGAGGCTCACTAGCTTTGTCTTTTTTCTCTTTCTTTTTTTTCCCCCTCTTTGTCACTTAGGCTTTCGCATAGTTACTCCAGTACACCCATACTTTTGAAAGCGATGCATAAGCACCCATCCACGTCAGGCAGTGTTTTCCTGATGCGTTGTTTGATCTGCAAGTGTGCCAGTAGCTCAACGGTGAAACCCGGCAAAGACGATCTGACCGCCAGTGGTGATATAACTGAGAAAAATGCACTCATCGGCTGGGGAAAGCAAATGGGGGAAGAATATATACAAGCGCGCGTACCCAGATATGTATCCACACTATTAACAACAGTAGCGGGTATCTAGGTAACGACTGGAGAGTTCAATTGCAGAAAAAAAACCTCAATTATACCCTGCCGAAACCGTAAAAGACAGTTACCAGTCCATTTGATACTGGCCCTATCGATCTTCTGCTACGAACGCCCACTGACTTATTAAACAAACTAGCACCGATGCCCATCCGTACAGGTGTACGGCTGCGGTGTACCAGCAAACAGTACGGGTTTTTTTGACATCAATACACAAACGTAAGGACATCTCTCTCTATGAAAATTTCAACTGAGAGTCCGACTCTACAAAGAATTGGTCGCAGTCGGAAACTTGCGATTACCCCAGGAAGTTCTTGACGAGGTAGTGTCAGCATAATGATTCCTATCAAATATCCCTCCAATTGACCAACTATTTTGGGGGTTATTGCTAGCTGAGTATCATGGGAAGCGTTGTAACATATAAGAGCACCCGAAAAATCAATGCTACTCAGGCTATACAATTGATGCCCCGATGTGCAGGGCTCCACCGCGATGAAGCTGAAACGCATGCATTTTGAGCCGCATTCGACAGGTTGAAAGTTGCTGTGATTCATATTGTCAAAGCTGGAAGCTCCTTTCATCCAATTGGCAAGATGGCCGAGTTGGTCCAAGGCGTCAGGTTAAGGTCTACCTTAACATCAATTCCTGATCTCCGCAAGGGGGCGTGGGTTCGAATCCCACTCTTGTCATTTCTTTTTGCCCATGTTCCATTTCACGGGATTTCTATACTTCTTTTCTTCTTCTTCATTTTTTCTTTTCATTTTTTTGGGAAGACTGAAAGGAATATATTCTTCAGTATCATAACGGACTCTTAAGGCGAGCCTTGGAAAAAGAGGTGAATGACCCTTGGTTCTCCTCAACGCTACCTGATTGCCTTCCAAACATCATATCAACGAACTAGTCACCAAGATCCGTTATGGCGATGGCTATCATTTGACGTATCCGATTCAATCGGAATGCAATAATAGCATTGCAAGCATGTGCCTTACCAACCCTGATGTCAACCAGTAGCATTCTTACCAGCGTCCGGGAATGAGTTCCCTAATTGCCTTCTCCATTCAGCGACCCGGCGGTCGTTATCTGATGGAAGTTCCCTACCATCTATCTGGCAGAGTACTTTAGATGTTTGTTTACTCTATGACAGGCTATTCTAGATTGTGAATAAAGGACAAGGGCTCGAATCTTAACATTCCATGCTATGCAGCTGAATCCAGATACCTTACATCTATAACCTGCTGCTTGTGTCTATCCGTAGGTTCACACGAGTACCACCAATATCACACTACTATGCGATGCGTACTAGAGATCGTGATCGATATAGATCAGTTTTGAATGACTAGTAATGAAAGCTCCATAAGGAACAAAGTAAAGATCAACGTTTCAAGGTGGTCTAATTTACAAGCTTCAGGACCCGAGAGGCGGCCAATTTAGTGGATACCACAGGCATGCACAACCGTCCCCTCATATTTCCCCAGACCTTGCCGAAAGAAAAGAAAGGGCAATCTAGTGGGCAGCAGCGGGAGTCTCTTCCTCCTCCTCAAACCAGGACTCCTCGACGGGGGCGGCCTCGCCAGCGGCGGCCTGGCCCTCAACCTCGACCTCCTGGCTCTCATAGGCGGAGAGCTCACCGGCGAGGTTGGCCTCCTCGGGGGAAGCGGGAGCCTTGGGGAGAGCGAACTTCTGAACGTGGGCGTCGGCGTCACCGGCCTTGATGGGAGTGGGCTTGTAGGCCTTCAGCTCGCGGAGGTAAAGATCCTGGACGGGGTCGGCTGTGAGGGGTTCGTCGGTTAGCGGGCGATCAAATACAACGCAACGGCCGGAAATAAAGGCTATATATTGAGATATCTGGCCGAAAGGAAGGTAATCACATACCGCGGCGCACAGCGGAGGTTAGGAAAGTGCGGGCGACGGGGACCTGCTGCCGAGAGGCACGGGTGAAGAGAGAGCGCTAGGGAGGAGAAGAGGTATCGCGTTAGTTCAGTATCCTGGTATATCAAGCTCGTTCTTTACTCACCGAGGCCCGGAGGGACTGGGACATCATCTTGACGGTGAGGGTTGTCACTGAAGTGTGATGAGAGGAGTGGTGCTCGTCAGGATGGATCTGATCCGTCGTTCCGTGTCGAATGTTCAAAACGAGGTCGGTTCGGACGAAGTCGGCTTGGCGTTGCTGAGTCATCTCACGTGATATCGCCGGAGACCTCTCAGCTCTCGCATTACGTTCACTGCCTGATTCTCTTTGTTCCATCTCTCCCCTGGCCCTCGATTCACTCCCCTTCCCTCAGCCTGTCACTGGAACTCGACTTCCGACGTTGCTTTTCGCGCGCTCGCAACGACCCATCAGGTTCTACGACCCTTTTCGTGAGATATCTTCATCTTACGGAGACCTTGACTGGTTCATCGCGGTCAGACAAGTTTGAGGCATCGAGGCTTCTGTGGCATCCTTTCTTTCGCAGAAAAGCGCAGACCCGTGGATACTTTCACGCCTGGGGAGTGATCATCAAGCTTCAAGTGGTATCCAACTCCAAGGTAATGACTGCCTCCACTGCGCTTGAGAGACTGTGGCGTTGTTGCGGGGGACTCCTCCCTGTGCAGCGAATATCACAGTGGACTGAGTCGCCGTCGTGCCTTTTCATCTGGATATGACTGGGCTAACATGACTACACACAGTGACTTGCAACTTAAGGAAAGAGGAGAGAGCCGTATCTTACCTCTTATTGAGCAATCTGCTCTAGAGACGATCCTGCGTTGCTTGTCACAGCCGCCAAAACGTACTCGCCTTTGTTTCTATTCTACTATAGTCGCAAATATCGCCTGGGTAAATCGGCGAAAAGTATAGCTAAACGCCGTTCGATTCTTTTCGAGAAACTCCAACAGTCCAGGAAAATGGCGAACGCAGCCGTCGGAACAAACGATGCAACAGCTCCCTGGAAGAAAAATCTTTCGGCCACTCTTTGCTGCCCCGAATGCAAAGAAGTTCCCCCAAACCTCGAGTTCCCCGATTCTCATGAGACAGTTTGTGGTTCTTGTGGCTTGGTCCTGGCTGATCGGGAGATTGACATGCACTCCGAATGGCGTACTTTCTCGAACGACGACCAGAACAACGACGACCCTTCGCGTGTCGGTGATGCCATGAATCCTCTCCTCAACGGCGATCAGCTGGAAACTTCGATCGCCAGTGGTGCTTCCGGACGTGCTCGAGATCTCTACCGTGCTCAGAACAAGCAGTCTAGCGAGAAGGCCAACAAAGCTCTCCTGGCTGCATACAAGGAGATCGGTGCTATGTGCGATGGTTTCAACATTCCTAAGAATGTAGCTGATACCGCAAAGTACCTTTTCAAGGTTGTGGACGACGCCAAGGCCTTCAAGGGCAAGTCTCAAGATGTGATCATTGCTGGCTGTATCTTCATTGCCTGTCGCCAGTGCAAGGTCCCCCGTACCTTCACTGAAATCTTCGCCGTGACGAAAGTTTCCCGCAAAGAGATCGGCCGTATCTACAAGGCCTTGGAGAAGTTCTTCACCGCACAGAATATCGAACGAAACAATGCAGTCGTGTCGAGCGGTGGTATTGTTGATCCCAACAACAACTACACTGCAACGACATCCACAAAACCCAGCGATCTCTGCAATCGTTTCTGCAATTTGCTTGGCCTGGCTTATCAGGTCACAAGTGTCTCGTCCGCACTCTCTGACCGAGTCACTACTATGGGAGACCTTGCTGGACGTTCGCCTCTCTCCATTGTCGCTGCCTGTATTTATATGGCTTCATACTTGATGGGTGACGGCAAATCAGCCAAGGAAATTTCATCAGTTGCCCACGTCAGTGACGGAACCATTCGCGGTGCGTACAAGCAGCTTTATGCTGAACGTGAACGCTTGATCGACCCCGAATGGATCAAGGATGGCAAGGGTGACCTTTCCCGACTTCCCGCTAGTTAAAATCCCCCTTTGATTCTCTGTGATTTGCTGTTCGATTTTCATTTTAACGACATACCAATCAGGCATACGGATCAATCTGATTCACTTATGGATTTATTTGTTTTTGAGCTCAGATCATCAAGGCAGTGGAGACTGAAACTCGTGTGTTTTCAGGTTTTAAATTCAAAGAGAAAAAAATATAAAATAAAGGGAAAATTGACCTGGGCTTCGTACCCGAAGGAAACATCATGATATCTTGCAATTGAAAGTAATCTCAAGATCGTAACTCTGCTACCGTTTGGGTACATCGTAGACTAATGTAGACCAGTAGCACCTGGAGCCCTTTGCCAACCAACTATTCAAATACAATTTGGATTTGGGTCTTACCGCAACCATCAACAGTAGCACTAGGACTTCACAGGTAATCCTAGGAGTCACAATTACTAGTATTCGAAAGTAAAGATGTTGTTAACTACAGTGTAACCAGCACCTAGGAACTAGATGATCCTAAGAGCCTAAAAGCTCTAAAATATTGAAATATCGAAATCTGGATAAGCAAATCAGCACCCAAGATTCTTGGATACCACAGATAGATTTATAATAAGGTAACTGATCACCTATCAGGTGAAGATAACAAAAGGTTAGAGCAAGCTTCTGACTCGTTCCCTTGCATCTTTCTGATATAAGTCGCATAGTAGGTGGGGGTTAATCAATAAAAAAATCATATGGAAAGAAAAAAGAGAAGAAACAACACATGTGTCGCCTAGAGGGAATCCCCGTGGTGGATATCTCCATCAGAGCTTCTCTTACCATCGGCGAAGGCAGCCATATCCTCGAGAGCATTATCGGTCTTCGTAGAGGTTGGTACGGCATCTTCCAAAGGCCGCGCGGAATTGTTCAATCCAGGCGAGGACGATTCAGGTGATTCTTGTTTGGCTGAAACTTCGGTGGCGGGTGATGTGTTCTCGACTGGCAGTGAAGCGGTCGTTTCGGTTTCAACCTCGGCCTTGACTGGGTCACTCACAGAAACTCCAGCGGTACTTGGCGAGACGACATCCGCCACGACTGGTGACTCCGAAATTGTGGAGGGGGGTTCAGCGGCCGTTTCCTCCAAAGATTTACTGGTACTAGGGCTTTCTTCCTCTGTCTTGGGCTCCTTGACCTCTGGCTCCGGGGCAGCCTCTGGAGTAGACTCTGGAACTGGCTCTGAAGGAACGGCTGAAAACACGATTGGTTTCGCATCACCAACAATCAGACTACCATCTTGGTCAACCTGCCACACATTCCATGATTCCGTGATCTTGATCTCGGGAATAGAAGGTAGCTTGGGGGTAGCGATTTCTGCAGCGGGCTTTCGCCTGGCCGGCCCACGGGCTCTGCCCTTGCGTGCATCGTTTAAGGGTTTCTTCTCCGCCGGGGGCTCGGGCTCTTTCTCCTGGGGTTTCGATTGCTGAGGCCCAAGCTGCAGGCGAGAATTAAGGTCCGTTAGGAAGCCTGCTTTCAAGGCTGCAATCTTGCTTCCACCCGGACGAGCTGGGACTGCGGGCTTTGCCTTGGGTACAGCTGGGCCCTCCGACGAGGGTTCACTTTTAGGTTGGGAGCTGGGCTTCGCAGGACGAGCGGGGATCTGGGGCTTTGGCCTATCTGGGATGACCGGGGCTTGTCGCTTCTCCGTCGGAGATGTTGCCTGGGTCTGTCTTTGAGGGCGTGGAGGAATCATGGGCTTCGATGGTACTTCAGGACTTTTCGCTTCGTCCGTGGCGGGACCTAAAGTTGTGACTAGCTTCTGGCTCTCAGGAGCATCCTCCCAGATATCCTGGCTGGGGAAACGCTGCTTGAGGGTGTCTGGCCGAACTGTAATCTTCTCCTTTTCGCGACCCTGTTCTCCCTCAAGAATTTGAGAGGCCACCTGGTGGGAATCAATCTTTGATGTCTGCATTCTCCGCTGAGCTTCTTGTTCCGGGGTTTCAAATGTTTCTGTGTCACTTCGAGGGAGATCCGGTGTTGTTACTGTAGCATGGAGCTGTAAACTATTCGGAGTATCCTCCCATATATCTTGGCTCGGGAAGCGGTGCTTAAGTGCATCCGGCCGGTTCTTGAAACGTTCTGCTGCCGATAGCGGCTTATCTTTCTTAGTCTCGTCTTCAGGGAATAGAGGCTCGTACTCCTCGACGTCCTCTAACGGCGTATGCGTGTCTTCGTGTGTCTCACGCGAGTCGAATCGTGTCAGCATAGGTGCACCTTGAGCACTTGCAGATCTGCTGTTGGAGCGGCTATGCGACACACTAGGTGGCCGACTGTACGAATCTTCATCAAAGCTTCCTCTGTGTTCGAAAGATGGCGAGACTGCGGGATGTAGATGAGCCGATTCTGGGCGTACCTGATCAGCTGCCAGAATGGGCTGATCTTCTTCGTACTGTGCTTCTACTTCTATCGTTGGATCTTCAACCGCTGGTGTAGGCGCAAATCCATCTGGGTGGTGCAGCGGGTGCATAGGGTCATCAACATGGATCACTTCACCATCGGCATGATTGCAGCGAGAGCTAGACCGGACGTGGTGTAAGGGAGACTTGGGGGGTTCCTTTGGCTCGGTCTCAGTGGCTGGGAAGCTCATTTGGCGAAGAGGAGATTCCACAGTGGGCTGATTATCATTCCGAGAGTCCGGTGGGGGCGACGCTATGCGATGCATGTATTCATCTGAAGCAAGATACCCAACCTCCTCCTCTGGAGTTCCCACGACCTCGGGAGAGGCACCTAGAATTTCCGTTAGGTCTCAATGTTTCTGGGGATGTAAAGCTAGTCTGAAATGTGCCTACCATTTCCAGGGGGTATTGGCTCTGAGCTACGAACAATTTTGTTCAAATCATCTCTGCTCATAGCCCAGTCAGGGCGGGGCGTACCCACCCCGGGACCATATTGCCCTTCCTCCTTGACGAGCTCATCGGGATGCTTTTCATACCAAGCTTTCTCAAACTTGTCTGCATGCTGCACACCATGCCCATGGAGGCCGTAACTACCCGGGGGGAGGGATGAGTCTCGGCCACTACGGCTTCTGTTGTGATTACGGCCTGTTCGGTGAGACCCTTGGTCAAGATAAGGACTTGGAGACGGCGCTTGGACATCACCCGCATTTGGGTACATGGGCACTCGGAAACCGTGTTCGTCTGCGATCTGTGCGGAGTGCCGACGTTCGGACGAAGCAGTGGACGACTCGGCCCGAGAGCCACTTGCACGGGAATGCAATGAGCGGCTAGGGCGTTCTGACTCTTCGCGGGCCGGCGAGCTTTCCCGGCCTAGTCCTGCCGCGGCAGCTTGCCGGGAATCTGTGCGAGTAACCGCCTGTACTTTTGCCTTAGCACTCGATGTGGGCAATGAAGGTCTCGGTGCATGAATCTTCAGGTCACTGCTAACGTTGCGGGTTTCTGTTGGGTCCTGGTTCTGGCTATTGGGTCCATTTCCCACGTCAAGATCAGCGTATTCAATACCCTCCTCACCCAACGATGGAATTGTCACACTAGGCGGCCGCTGAGGGATATCGTTTGAGGTGGTCCGGCTCATGGCCGGGCCATTCCACTCATTTAGAGGGGACGGGGCATAGCTGTCCCGCATCGGGGATATCGATCGGTCCGCACGGCGGTTTGATGGGCGCGGGGGGATCCTCGGCATATCTATAGATGAAGATGGCTGTGGAGATCTAGCCGGTCGAGGGGGGATGACCGGTGCATTTTGAGTAGACATGATCGTTTTCAAGCTGGCAGGTTTCAACGTCAGCTTAGGCCCAACAATTCTAGCCTGGACGCCACGTGCAGACTTGGGCCTCTGTGCTCTTCGACCCCTCGTTGTTAGCCTGGGCAAAACGAGGGGAATATAGAGATAAAAGGCCCAATGACGTCCACGTCCTGCGTAATGACTTGCATGGATGCAGGTTAGGGCTGGCCTTTGAGAGGAATGGCCAAGAGTACGAGCGGAGTATGGAGTAGGGGGGGGGATGCGGGCGGATAAGCCCTAGAAGAATGGGTTGCTTACCCAGATACATAAATTCCGATATGGAGAATCTATAATCCAATTGACAGAAAGCAATTCGTGCAGAATATGTGGTCCAAGAGCAGATACATAAGAAGAGTACTGGAAAAGATAGTGCAGCGGTGGAAGGATGATGTAGCGTCCTCTTTCTGCCATGGCCCACCGCGTGACGTGCTTTGACCGCATTGAGCGCCAATTAAGCCCCCATCTTTGGACCTTCTTTTGCATGTTCTACGCTTCATTCTGGGTTATGTTGACTTGTCTTTTTGATCCTATGCAAGGGTCATAACCTGGTTATTACTTGACACATTCACCATCCAGCTAGTCCATTCGCTCGTGATCTTTCTCAATCCTTTTGTGCGGCATTTTCGAGCAAATGCCTCAATTTGCACCAAGTGGGGAATTGAGGTCTTTCAGGTTCGAAGCCGAGCTAATCACGGCGATCTACGGGGTATTCAGCCACCAGTTATTCGTAGCTTGGGAACTTTGTCTTTCCTTCTGGGGCCAATAGACTGATTATCGCAGTGGCCAGGCCTTTGACTAATGAATACTAATGACTATGATATCGCTGGCTGGTTTCTGAGTGGCCACCCTCGAGGATAATTGTTGTATTTAGCGCCAAAATGAAGACGTTCTGATAAGACTTGGTTCGGTGGATGATTATTTCTTTATATCGACATTGGCTGCCGTGAGCGGTGAGCAAGCAGTGGGTTCTCCGCATTGCATCATCGGCTTGTATCGTCAACTGAGCAGAATCAGTCTTGACAATTTTTATCTCCTCCGTATGTTGCCATGAGATGGTTTTTTTATCATGTATGAAGACTTCATCAAATTCAATGGTTCTATGCCAGATAGTCTGACAACTGATCCATGTTTGAGATCCGCTTCTGGCCAACGAAGGCGTGAGAGATTACTGCTATTGGTCTGGGTGAATGACGCAGTGAAACTCGGCCTATCTGACGTGGCTAATTCTGGTTCCTGGGTCGCATGACTTTTGAGGGAGAGCGACATGCGGAGTTCTACAGTAGGTATCACTTGGCCTCAGTAGACCATGACTTGCTTCCTTCGCTGGCCCCGCTGCTATAGTTTCACAATTGCGGGGTGGCGATCAGTGATCTTCACTCTCGGGTAGAGCAGCCTCAGGATGGCATATCCATCTGAAATGAGACACTGAGGCCTGGCTCTTTAATATAGCTCTATATATAGTCTTGTAAGTTGGCATCCATGGTATCGGGTAAGGAATACCATGTCACCGCCAGTTGAAATTGAAGTGCTCAGGGGTCAGTCTTTTTAGGGAGGGAAACGACCATGTGTGCTGTATTTACTGATGTTTGCTCAGGAACAGAATAAAGATAGTGGGGGGGGGTAGATGGTCAAAAATAAAATGAAATGAAGTGAAATAAATAGCTGCCCTGCTGTCCACATGGTGCGTTGTGATTGTGATGGGCTTTCAGACGGCACGCCGAAGAAAAACAAAAAAGAAATGACAAGAGTGGGATTCGAACCCACGCCCCCTTGCGGAGATCAGGAATTGATGTTAAGGTAGACCTTAACCTGACGCCTTGGACCAACTCGGCCATCTTGCCCATTGGATGAAAAGTTAAACCACTTTTGGCATTATGTACGTATTACTAGTCCGGTAACCTCTGGACTTTTTTTCTCAATGCACATCTTCAAATTGGTCTGCGTTTCTTAATCCGACTCACTAATGTAGCTAGGTAGCATATAACTATCCACCTAACTGTACTCCACAATCACCCTCCCTTCTTTGACAAAGCCCTACATTTTGGGAGGCTAATGTAGCCTCCCTGGGTATACTATCAGTAGCCTAACTAATTGACGGTATCAAGATATATACTGTAGTGGTAGGCCGACGGATATATAATCACCCACCAACCCCGACATTCTAACCATTGAAGCCTTCAAAACAACAGTTCATGGTTGGACAGCCCGAGAGACTCGTTTTCATTTCCAGAGAATCCGAATAAAATCGACACAAGTAAAAATAGTAAAAAGCAGAGAAAAAGCAAAAATCCTGATATACCTAGCATGAACACCGACACATGGCACCCGAGCATACCGCATGGCGAGAACCTCCTTATAGAAGCCAATGTTTAACGATTACCTGTGTCCGGGTAATAGTTTGACCGTATATAATATCTAGTATTGACTACCTAGTCAATACACCAGGATTGTCGGTGTAGGAAGGTCATCAGTAGAGAATTGCAGAGATACAAACGAACAACCCAAAGTGCAATTGAAGTCGACTACACACTAAAGCACTAGATCAAGCAAACACCAAGAAAAGTCTTCAAAAAACAATGACCAGCGTCATCTTTGCGGCCACGCGAAGTATTCCGAGTAGGTGTACCCTAAAGCCGATAGACATACAAATACAGGATGACAATCAAACAACAAACAATATCGTGACGCATATCAATGCATGTAATCCCAAGAGCCATGGTCCTTCCAGGGATCGGCAGCGAGCATCTCATTCGTTTCACAAAGGGTCTTCAACCGCCAATTTTTGTACCAATCCCCCTGGATCATGGAAAAAAGACAAGAATAGACCGAGACTTAATTACACTAGACGATCATCTGTGCAACGCCAGCGCCTCCCAGGGTCTTGCTCCCAATGAATTCCTGGCTTCTAACGGCGGCAAGCGCGTAGAAAAGAGCAGCGATGATAAGGAAAACGGCTGCAGCAATCAGACTGCAAGCCCCGGTAGCAAGACTAACCCATTGGACAGCACTAAGGATGGTGTAAATGGCAGCCCGCATCCAGTTGGTGGTAAAGCGGCGGATGAAATCATCGAATTTCGAGGATGTTGGGCAAATTCGGAGAAGGAAAGGTACTTCAATGAAGAGAATGACAAAGGATGAAGCACTGGCCAGGTTAGTATAGCGTAATAGCGTCCAAGGCGACTGTGGCACTTACAGGCAGATCACGGAGATGACGATGTGCAACACATTTGTAGTGAAGATGTTCGCAATACCGAGCGCGAAGCAGAGAATAATGCAAAGCACACCGGTCCTACAGAAAGTCTGTTAGATATTATCGTAGATTTCGAATAGTCGCAGCGCCTGGGAATGCTCGAGGGACTCATGGCATAAGCGTCTCTCACGTTCGGGCGGTAACCTGCAACCCGTAGAGACTACAAAATCAAGCCCGGAATCGAGACTGACGAGAAAAGGGAGCTAGGAGACTGACCATTGACCGTAGATACCTGTGAAAGAGTGTAGAGTTAGCAAGGTGGTTGACTGGGGCTGATCGACATCAGTCGCCGCAGTGGCACGAGGGGATACGTACTGAAATTTCTCGAGCGGAATTCCTCGGCCAGCGTCATGATGAGCGGTAATATGGCGGCAAGGTTAAAGCGACCAGAAAGAGGTTGAAAATGAAGACCGCTCGAGACAGAGAGAAGTTCAAGCTTGTTGCTTGTGGAGGATGTGTTCGAAAGAGAAAGGGTACACGCGGCTGATTAGCCCGGACGTTGGGCGGTCAATCGTTGAAACGCAAACAAAACAAAGCGGAGCGGAAACTGCAGATCAATTCAGGAACAACCTGGGCGTTGACAATGAAGAATTGAGTAGATGCGAGTTTGAATGGAAGATTTACTCTGGTCAATATCTTGAAAAGTTGGTTTTGTTGTCCCTTGCCTGAGCCAGGCAGACGTCAAACCATTTCCGCGAAACCTGTGGATTCTTTGGTCTTTGACAAGGCTGCCGAATTATCCCAACTGAGTCTACAGTAATACAATGAATGGATATCTAGTGAAAGGATCGACATAAATGTACTACATATTGTGCTAGCATTGGCCAAGCTGGCATAGAGTCACTCCATCACCAACAAATGATCAATCTTCATATAACTCCAATACATGGATCAACCCATCCATTGTAAATCAGAGTATCATGCGATATAAATTCAAGAAGAGTGCCGAGCTGGAGCAAAAAGAACGCCCGCATGACACAGTCTCGACACTCGATCGACTCAGCATCTCATTAAAAGTAATGAGATCAAACAAAAAGAGAATGACAAGAGTGGGATTCGAACCCACGCCCCTTTCGAGACACGGAAATCTATAGAAGATCTCTGAGGATCAGGTAAACCTGAACCGTGCGCCTTAGACCGCTCGGCCATCTTGCCAATTGATGAAAATTGGGTTCACTTTTGGCTTTATGAAGGGAAAACTTTATTGACACTAAACCTATTAGATCAGCTGCTAAAACCACCGTAGAGGGTAGTTATATGACTACTACTATGTACAATCGTGTGTATTGAACAGCCTAACTTCAATCTTTCCAGGATGAGACCATTATATTCAATTAATCCTCTATCCAATTATACTAAGATCCCCGATATGTAGAGTAGTTCCAAGGGCCCAGTAACACTGGGACATGGTAATGGCGCCAGCCCTCTTGGCCCTCTTGACCACGACCCTTAACGGTGAATTTGACCTCTACTTCGGGCCAGAAGCTCTCAATTCCCTGGGCCTCATACCAAGGCCCGACCTCAAATCGTACGGACCAGTTGGTCTTGCTATCGGCATTCGGTAGCGCAGACAGGACCTCAGGGACCGAGCTGGATGCGCCGGCGGGTGTCCACTTCGCAACACGGCCATCGGCGTTGGTAACGGCGTGGTAGGTGATGGGACTGGAGGCAGAAGCCGGGGCGGACAACAGAGTCAGTGTCACGGGAAGGTTTGCAGCCGGAGTGCCAGACAGAGTGTTGAGGCAGTGGCAGGTAATAGGATCACGGGCGGCCATTGTGGTGGGTGGTTGTTGGTGGGACGTTCTGGAGGAATCAAGTTGCTGTTGGACAAGGGCGAGGCGGTTGGTAATGCGGCCTTGTTCGGATTCACGGCGCGAATTGTCCATTCAGATGAGGGAAAATGGAGGAGTTAGGGAGCTTTAGGGGAATGGAAAAGAAAGAAAGGAAAACCGCGGGGGAATTGCGTTGCCATTTCTATGGGCCATTTTGCATCGGAGGGCACCGATAGATGCGGAGGATGCCATGCCAGACAAGACTGGTGGAGCAATCTTCGGGCAAATGACTTTTGATCTTCTACGCCTATCAAGGTTATCTTGTCCCTTTGAATTGTAGTTCTATGTATCTGGTGAGAGGCTCTAGAAATAAGTGATCTGATTGCAATATGTCTCTTCTAGGTCATCCAGCTATACTTGGTGAGTGTCAATGAATAGCTAGCTGATAGTTGGTTGGAAATAAGTATATGTGAGAGAAAAAGCCGGAAGGACAAAAAGACCATTCTTGCTGAAGAAAATCGACTCAAAGTCCATCATGTTAATAGACGACTCCAATCATCGCTGAAGTCTTCCAAAGCAAACAAAAATTGAAAGAAGGTGGCCACTTTGGCTTGTCTTGTCGAACCTTCTCGCTCGGGTTTGCGGGGCAGATCATCCAATCCATTTTTGAATGTCAACTCCAACTCTTCCATCATTTTTGACATTCCCCCTCCTCCACATTCCGCCTTCTCCCACAAAATGTCCTCCGCCATTGTTCAGAATGATGATCTCGATATGGAGCCCACGCTCCAATCGATTTTGAACCAGAATACTCTCCGCTGGATCTTCGTCGGAGGCAAAGGAGGTGTGGGTAAAACCACCACCTCGTGCTCCCTCGCCATCCAACTCGCCAAAGTCCGCAAATCCGTTCTCCTCATCTCTACCGACCCCGCGCACAACTTGAGTGATGCTTTTGGACAGAAGTTCGGAAAGGAGGCTCGCCTGATTGATGGCTACACCAACCTTAGTGCCATGGAGATCGACCCCAACGGTAGCATCCAGGATCTCTTAGCCAATGGCGAGGGCCAAGGTGAAGACCCCATGGCTGGACTAGGAATGGGTAACATGATGCAAGATCTCGCATTCAGCGTGAGTTCAAGCTAATATCCCTTGTGTGGATCAACTTTGAAAGTCACTAATAAGCAATTTATATGGCTTAGATTCCCGGTGTTGATGAAGCTATGTCTTTCGCTGAGGTCTTGAAACAAGTCAAGTCGCTCTCCTACGAAGTTATTGTGTTCGATACTGCGCCCACCGGCCATACCCTGCGTTTCCTTCAATTCCCTACTGTCCTCGAGAAGGCGCTGGCCAAGCTTTCCCAATTGTCGACCCAGTTCGGGCCGATGCTGAACTCGATTCTCGGAGCACGTGGCGGTCTGCCCGGCGGACAGAACATGGACGAGCTTCTTCAGAAAATGGAGTCTCTGCGCGAGACTATCAGTGAGGTGAACACACAATTTAAGAACCCGGACATGACCACCTTCGTCTGTGTCTGTATTGCCGAGTTCTTGTCACTCTACGAGACCGAGCGTATGATTCAGGAATTGACCAGCTACAACATTGATACCCACTCCATTGTCGTCAACCAGCTGCTCTTCCCCAAGGATGGAAGTAATTGCGAGCAATGCAATGCCCGCCGAAAGATGCAGAAGAAGTATTTGGAGCAGATTGAGGAGCTATACGAGGACTTCAACGTGGTTCGCATGCCATTGCTCGTCGAGGAGGTCCGTGGCAAGGAGAAGTTGGAAAAGTAAGTTAAAATCATGGCTATGGCCGATAACCTTTTTCTATCTGGACTCTTACTAATCAGATGTCTCTTTTTTGCATTGTAGGTTTAGCGATATGCTGGTGCACCCCTACGTTCCCCCGCAGTAGAGGGTTAGGTTTGAGAAGAAGTGACGATATGCAATTGCAATGAATTTTGCACAACGAATGATGAAAGACTAGAAGATAATCCATACCAACTTTTACATTGTCACTTGGAATTGTATATTTGAACACCAACAACACCTTTTGGATGTAAATATAAAATTATGTATGAAATATTTTTAGCGAGGTGTTTTGAGGGGTGCAAATGTCTTCATGATGACTTGTCAATGTACAAAGCTCCTTAGTGCAAGGGTGATTGCTTCAATTGATTGCTATTGTATCGCAGTTCTACGATAGTCGGGGCGTTGATCAGCCAGAATAAGTAGACTACTATGCAGTATGTAATTGGTTCAAGAGGAAGTATGAACAATTTCTGAAATAAAAACATCATTGGCCATTCTGAAAGAACATCCTCATTGTGACTCGTCAGCTGTAAGAAGTAATCTGTGAAGCAGCGACAAACACTACACTCACTTTGAGTACTGCTAGTGCTATGGCTCAGGATTTTTATTGGAATTTATCATTTGACCTGCCCCATACTTGATGGAGGCGAGACAAACTGTGCTCGCAGCTACCAGCGCTACAAATACCGGAAATCAATGCCATGCATGATCAAGTCACATTTACTCCGGCCGGATATAAAACTCGAATGTCCACGCTCGAATCCCTTCCAACCAGCTACTGATATTTATATTGTACTGAGCGTCCAAGATTAGAGGTGGAAGTCCCAATTGGTCCTTGTGCATTTGATGTTAGCTGCGTCATTCCCCAAGACTGCTACATCACAGAGACTTCCCACTCTCCCTCTCCACGAATTGAATCAATTGGTCTGGACTACTGTTGCCATGTGTTCGACATCGGATAACAGAATGAAACAACCCCCGCCGAGATCTCTTTCATCCAGAATCGAAAGACGCAGATATATCAGTTGCAGCGCAGTTCGGGGCCCCACAGCCCAGGGGCATGTCCGTGGTGCCACGACATCACCGCAGCAAGAAGCCAATTTGACGCTGCAGCGAAAGAAATGTGCGGTGAGGCCATTGCGTTCTTGAATAACCAAGAATATCAAGGTAAATATTATCCACTTTGCATGGTTTCCGTGCGATTGGGGGATCGTAATATGCTTGTAAGTCCCTGAATAGGTATGCTGCGTTGTTCTCTGCATTTGACCACCCGTTTGGACTGGTCCCCTTTCATGTCTTCCTCTGCCACCTAGCCTCACTTTGACCTTGGCTGGGGCCCGGGTTACTTGAGTTGTTGACATACGATGAATGAGATGGCCAGCTCGGATCTCATGTAAGTATTTGAGAAGGAAAGGGTTGGATATCGTTGACGGATGGAAGTGAGGCGGGCATATTGTGCACCCCTCCTCGCTGGTTTTGTCTTGTCTCTCGCGCCCCCGACGGTTCCGATGGGAAACCATTGCTTCCTGGACAGCTGGAGGCATTAGGACTGGTTCGTTCCTGGACGAAATGGCGCGACCCATTATTTTCATGCTGTTCCTCCCCATTTTACTCCATACTATCGCTTGCCCCGGGGCCCGTGGAGAAGGATGTCGGGAAATTTCCGTTAGTCGCGTTAGTTCTTTATTTGGTCAGTTGAAATGGTGTATCCAATGAACCAAGCTACTTTTTGGCTCTCGAACAGAATGTGTGGCTGGGATTGTGAGATCATCGTTGCGCCCCGTCCTAAAGATCTGTCGTCGAAAGACTGCAGCTCCGGCTGAGGCTTGTCTCATTTGTCTCTTTTTGAAGGGGGCATGCTAGCTCTGCTCACCGTAGGAGGGGCCGAGGACTGAATAGGAAGACTCATTTATTATTATTTAAATCCCATGTGTGATCCTCGAAGGTTGCAAACCCCAGATATCAAAGAACTCTACCAGCGTCTGTTTCATTCCTTTCCTATCCGGCTCGCGACTCAACTGCCATTTACAAGGCATACATGTGAAAAAATTAAATATATGAATATAAATCTTTGTGTATCTTAAGCCAATTCTAGTATACGATGTCACGAGTTCAACAATACTGGTTGCCGGGCTATGGGCTATCTCGACACATCGTTCTAGGGCACATCCACTACTTCCTTGGTCCATCCGCATCTGTCAGACCATATAGTTATCAGGTATATTAATTTTTCTTCTCCAACACCAAACACGATTAACCAGCTCTAATCAGATGTTTTTTTTTTCTTCTACTAAAGGGGCGAGAAGGTTACCTCATCGTCGGGGTACCAATCACACGGGTCTGTCTGCAACGCAGAAAGAAAAGACAGCCGATAAACCGAGCTGACTTGCTTTCTCGTAGGAACAAATCGAAGACCTTGCAAATATGTCTCGAGAATATGAGAAACAAGAAGCTCTGCGGATGACCCATCAGAATGGTACCGGGAACAACAATGGTAGTGCACAGCCCGCGGAGCCATATATCAACGAGATCATCCCCGTGGATCCATCCAGAACGCGAAGACGCCCTGTGGAACCGGACTCCAGAAATGGTCGTTGAGAGGATCATTCCCCAGGGTGTGACTGACTGTCCTGCTGGATTCGAAGCTTCCCAGGATTGCTGCCATCAATGAGCCATTGGACTTTGCATTCGTTTTCTTCTCGTATACGTGGGAGCCTTGCCAACGGGGTTTACCTCCAGGAACACTAGTCCATGGACTTTTAAATGGAAAACTATTCCTGGATATTGTATTCCTAGGTTCTTTCAATTCCGTGGATGATTGGACGCCAGGATTCAATCGATTCAAAGGATTACTATCGCAAATGAGAAGAGGGAAGCATTGGACAATGAGACTTGGAAGCAGGGTCGAAGGATACAATTTTGGGTAGTTTTCTTTAAAGATACCCCCTCTGTTTTTGTCGTGTTGCTAGCATATCGGGATTTGTGAAAAATCTCCATCCGAGGAGTTGAAAGTTGCCAATCACTCCCAAGGGATCTAGAATTCATTGCAAGGTTGAAGCCCTCAACAGAGCTGAATCCTAGTAGTCTTGATCTTCTCTATTATTTGTTTATATTTAAGCATTCCTTTCTAAGAGACTTGAGGGAACATATTGTCAGACATCATTTTTCACTCATCTCTATAGGCCATTCGTAACAGCATAGATCCATCAGACGTTTGGGGACGTCTCAAACATGTCTTCTACATAAGCCCCAGTCGCTTTTCTTTTGCATCAGGCGCGCGGGGATAGCGCCGTGAGTCCCTCGTGGTTTCTTTTAGACCTCCCCTTCTCTGCAAAGGACCATCAAAGGGTCTTATTTTGCACACAAGAAAAATAATAAAAAAAGACCAAAGTGAAAAAAAGTATCTGACGACAGAGAAGGGGAGAGATATAGGGAAATGGAAGGAGACTGTGGACTAAGGAGGTTAAAAATAAAAGAAAATCAACAAAAAAGTGTGGACCACCAAAGAACGCCAGCCAGATGCCACTCTGCGCGAAGTCCCATTCTCCTTGGAAAAACCGTGTTGTGACATACACGGAGGAGATCAGTATGGGATGGCAGAAAAAGGGGTTGATAGAAACAAGGAAGAAGTCGGTTTTGGCATCAGCTCATGGAGGGGTTATTTTATTTCGCAACAGCGGAGCTGTAAAACATGTTAGCATATAATGTCCTTCTACAGAGGATGGACAATTGCATAAAGGCTTACCTCAGGACTTGAGTCCGGAAGAAGGCACCCTTTGTCTTCTCGATGACCTGCTGGTACACCGATTGCGGGGGGTGGTTCATGATAACGGTACCCTCCTGGTAATCGATCTTGGCATCAACGCGGGTGTCACGGATCAGGTTGACAATCCACTTCTCACCCTCGTCCTGGTTGAGACCCAGACGAGTGGACAGGTCCCTGTAAATGAGGTTAGATATCATGTGACTTGTCTGATTGCCGATTCCTTCCCCTCAAAGGAAACTTACTTAATGTCGATCCGCTGGTGGATCTTGCAGTAGCTCTCGGAGATGAGGTGACGGGCAGCCTCAACGAAAGAATCGGCGGCGGAAACAAGGAAGAAATCGCTGCGCAGGACATCCTCGGCCTCGCCAAGCTTCTTTTGGGCCTCCTCGAAGTCGAAGTCGACGTAGAGAGCCTTGACGAAATCGGTGATGGGATCGGTGTACTCGTAGTCCTCCTGGCGAACGACACGAATCAAATCCTTCAATTGCTTCTGGTAGGCACCGTTGTGCTTGTGGGGGCGGCTGCGGTTGGTGATGACGGCGGCGGCAAGATAACGGAGGACCCAGGGGCAGCTGGTCTGAATGGTGTTGATGTAGGCGGGGGAGAAGAAGAGGTCGGTGAGGACGTCGCGGGCGGGGTCATGGTTAAAGAAAGGGAACAGAGACCAGTGAATCAACCAAGAGCGGTTGGTAAGCTGACCGAGAGGGTTGTTGAAAAGGCGGGTCTCAATGGAGTCCTTAACCTTTTGCACTTCCTCCATGGCGCCCTCCCAGTTGGTGGTCAGGATCTCAGAAGCCAGACGACCCCAGGTGGCGGAGGCAACCTTGTCGTTGTCGGTAGACAGAACACGGAACTGGTAAAGCAGCTCAGCGGCATTGCCGTAACTGCCACAGCTGTACTGGAATCGGCCGTAGTCGTACAGGCTGTTGACCATCTCGTTGGTGACACCGTGCTGCTCCTCAAGGAAGCGCAAGTTGGCAGCCTTGTCACTGCGCAAGTTGCCTACAACCTCATCGTCTTGCAAAAGTTCGGTGATCTTCTCACTCTGATCCTGGTAGTGTTGCAGCTTGGCCAGAACCTCCTCGCGCTTCTTGACAAACTCGTCGGGAATAGAGTCGGAGTTGTTGATCTCCTTCCACAGATTGGCAACATAGTCGGTCATATTGGTGTGCTTAAGCAACTCGTACTTGGCGCGGGTGATTTCATTCTCGTCCTCATCGTTGCCGGCGCTGAACTCGAGCAGTGGGAAAACCAGGTGGCGGTCGAGATATGGGATCAGGCGGGGGAGTAAGTCGTACTGAGGAGTGACATCGGTGGGATGAGCGCCGCTCAGCATTTCGGCGGAGGGAGGGGCGTTGGCGGCCATGATGAGACTCAGGGTGGTTCAAAGACACGAACTTCTCCCTCTTGGTTGAGTCTTTGAATTTCACAATTGTGTGCGGGAGGGTCACCACGCGCTAATCCACTTTGGGTATAAAGGCGGTGGCAGAATTCGCGCGCGAAGAAACCTGCTTCTCCTCCTGCGGGCAGTTCTGTTGATATCCTCCAGGTCGACATCTTTCTCTCCCTTTGCCAGTCCTGCCCTTTTTCAGACCCTAGAATGGCGTCGATTAGGCATTCGACCTCGGTCGCTTCGGCCGTCTGCAAGCAGACTGGAAACGCTCGCGTGGCCCGGCCCGTGGCTTCCGTACAGACATTCAACTCGGCTTCATTATCTTCAGTACGAGCTGCAGCTTGTGAGTATACTTATGCTTATTTTACGTTGCCCCTTTTTCGTCGGCAAACAGTATCGCCTCTGTCTTCTCGGTGCAACCCGCAGTGTACAGAACACGCTGTGGTAGCTGCAGATTACCCGTCAGATATCATGCCATCTCTCACTCGAGCCAACTATAAAAAAAAATTGCAAAGTACCTACCTACTGACCAACTTTCTTTTTCTCAAATAGCTCCTCTTCTTCAGTCATCACAACACCTGTCATCTATTCCCTCTTCTCCTCTCGCCATCTATCAAACCCGCACGTTCTTGACCCAACTTCGTCGCCAAGCGCAGGCTCTGAAAGAGCAAGTACCCTCAACTCCGACTCTTCCCTCCAAGGCCTCCAAGCCAGCTCCTACTCTTCAACTTAACAACCTTCCATACTTTGTTCGTCGTACTGGATCCAATCAGCTGCCCGTATACCTCGTCACAAAAGCCGGCGGCACCAAGCAACTCACCAAGATCCAAAAGACCGAAGGTGACTTGGATACACTGCGGACTGACCTAGCCTACACTCTGGGCGTGGATCCTCGTAGTCCCGATGTATCCATCAACCGTTTGACCGGTCACATTATTGTCAAGGTACATTTTCTACGATCTAAAAATATTCCGCGGGCGTGGAAGTTTCCCGATCCGTTGAACACCAAAGCTAATTGTCATTTACCTATATAGGGCTGGCGCAAGCCTGAGATTGTGAAGTTCCTCAATGAGCGTAACTTCTAAAGAACATTCCATAACCCAATCATACTTCTGCGCCGTCACGACTGAAAAGTATCGCGAATACCTCATTGCGAGCAGAAAGACGGACCCATCCCGGCTACGCGAAAGAATCGCAGCAGGAGTGCAAAGCACAGGAAACAAAAAGCATGTGAAGAAGTGATGATGAAGAAAAGGAGAAAGCAACAATTCCTATCATTTCGGTTTGTCCGGGCCTCGTGTTAGTTGAGCGAGCTCATCCTCTTCCTTAATTCCCTCTTCCCTTGGTGTATTTTTTAATCTTAGTTATGGGGCCATTTCTATTTTTCTCTTCTTTACCTCTCTACTTCAATTATGCCGGTGTCCTGCTTATTTTGTCGTGTTTTCTTTCCGGCGCTTGTTTTGTTCTCTGCTCTTTTTGACCGTGCCATTCCTCTCTGTACAGTACAATGATTCGACGGGTGCTGACCCTGATTCTCCCAATTGAATGATTCATGCATCGTCAACTATTCGATCCACGTATCCAGTACATTGATTAAAGACTACAGAAATAATTGAGATATTATTCAGATCTCTCGCATTCAGTCGAGGGTATTTTGAGATTGTACACTGGAAGACACATAGCTCGCTATCTCACATGGCAAATCCAAAGAAAAAAAAAACATAAAACAGGATGAAACACTCCATTTCCACCGGCGCCCAAAGATACCAAAACTAACCAGGCTACTGCCCAGAAACATGAGTACAAATGACATGACAGAAATCGAGAAGAGAGATATCGTAGATGCTGCGTGCGAAGCGGCCAATTCATGCCCATGCAGGAAGAAATTCCACCCATGTCACGCCTTACTCAGCGAGTTGAGCATAGCTGACAAGTTGACGGATAATATTGGGATCCATGTTGGGAAGTAAGAGCGCTCCGAGAAGACTCTCTTTTCGAGGGGTGATCCCTGAAGGAAAGCATAAGGAAGAGGATTTGTCGACTTGTTTCGTCTTCTCAGCAAGGCGGCGCAATATGGCAAGTCCCCGATGAACAAGTGCCCCGAACGCATAAGCTTCTGGCTCCTGTGATCGTTGGCGCAAGTTGATATGTGGGAGGCGGTCTGTGCACAGTGCGCAGGACAGCCGGAGAAGATGAATTGCAAACCCATCTACGGATCCGAGCCAAAGCTTAGCCATAGGCCCGTCAGCAAATGATGTGAGAACGTCGGCGGCTAAAAGGCCCTGTAGCAGGAAGACCTTGCGAGCATCCACGACGCCCAGGGGCTTGTTGTGAGGAATAGAGGAAATGGCAAGTCCGAATGCACGAGTAAGAAGATCAGGCTGTGGCGGGGTAGACCCATCTCCAGAGAAGATGGCGCTAAAGTAGGCTCGGTTGGGGTCATCTCTCGCAAGTAGCTTGGCAAGACCATCAACGGCAGCGGGGGTATACCGGTGAATAGAGGGATTGAACTCTGAGAACATAGCTTGACCTGGGTTTGAAGTAGGCTCGGGCAATGGTGCAAATGCCAAGAGGAAATGCAAAAAGCTGAGCATCTCATCCTTTCCAGGTATTTGCATGGAGTGGGCCAGGTTTCCCATGAAGACCACGGCATCTTTCATCAAGTTCAATGTATTTTGTTCACGTCGAAGGAACATCTTCCGGGTTCCAATATTGCGGAAAATACCAGCAAAACATTGAGTGACCGCGGGAATGCCCAAAACTCCAAAATTCGACTCGCTAAAGGAGAAATTGCGAAGGATTGTCGTGACGCAGATGAGTCTTTCTACCGCTCGGTCAAGCTGATAGTCAAGGCTTCCAAACTCTGGCACGTCAGCAAGCGAGGTGTGTTCAGAATGACAGCCCCTAACAACTTCCTCGTAGGAAGGTAGGCGAATAGTATCTGATGTCTCTGGCATGTTGTCTGTCAGGAAATCCACTTGGTCTTCCGCATAATCAATCAAGCTCTCTACCAAATCATCACAATTCTCAAGAGAGATTTGTAATTGGGGTTCACAAGAAATGGTTGCGAGGGTATCCAGAGAGACACGAATCTCAGAATGAATACCAGACTTGAGACACATAGTGAGAGCGTGGATATCAATCACGCCCAATTCGCTGAAGCTTGGCACTTCTGGCCGAAGCCTTGAAATATCATCACCAATCTGATACATTTCATCCACAGCAATAGGGCCATGAAGGCGTCTTTCAGTCAGAACCATGGGCTTGAAAGGGTCTTCTATCGGCTTCTTAACGAATTCTTCCGGTTTGGGCTCCGGTGGTCCTGCTTGCACTTTAGGAGTTGGAGGTGCAGCCTTTTGTTGTTGTTGCTGTGGCGAGGGTGCGGTGAATTGTGCATCTGGCATAGGAGCTGGAGGTTGAGAGGGACGTGAAATACTGGACCGCTGCCCAGAATGAGACTTGCTCTGGCTTCTGGCCTGCGTTGGCGTGGCAAAACCATTGGCCTGGGGGGCCTGGGTATTGTGGGCGATGGGGGTGTTATTTTGAGGGGAGTGATTCATCTGTTGAGATTGCTCGAAGCTCTGGCCAGATTTGACGGTAGGCGACTGGAATTGCTGCTGCTGCATGGCCGAGGGATCACTGGGCTGGCGCGGCATACCACCTTGTTGCATCTGATCGAATTGCTTCTGCTGCGAACCCAGGTATGCTTGTTCGTAGGGAGCTAAATTGCGTTGATGGTAGTCCCGCACTTCTTGTGCTGCAGTCGGGAATTGCATCTGGGGAAATTGGAGTTGCTGTGCAACCGCAGGCCACATGTTCATCCCGGTCACTTTTTTAGAACCACCCATCTTCATAACTGTTCCATAAAGCTGCACCAAATTGATAGGGCGACCGCAGATGATCGGATTGGGGTCAAAAGGGAGGTTTCTTGACATCATGAACTTGTGCAATCCACGCAAGAACATTTCAGGATTATTGGGCTTCGCCATGTTCTGCTGCATTTGACGGATGGCTGCCATCTGCTGTGGATTAGCCATCGCGTTCATGCCACCTGCGGGGCCTGGACGTCCAGCCATTTGTGGATTCATGTTCATCTGTTGGTTGGTCATTTGTTGACCCTGCATTTGTTGTTGCCCTTGCTGCATCTGCATAGCACGCAGCCTTTGTTGCTGATGTGCGATAGCTTGATGGTATTGCCCAGCTGGCATCTGTTGCATGCCATTGAGTTGCTGTGGTGGCATTGAGGGCGGATTACCCTGGTTCATCCCCGGGACTTGCTGGAATTGGCCAGACATTCCCTGAGGGAAGGCTTGTCCGGGCATGAAATTATTGTTTTGAGGAGTGTTCACCCGACTACCATGATCTGATTGTGATGGTGACATGTGTGAGCCACCGCCAACATGAGGACCAGCAGGAGAAAAGGGACTCGGGGATGCGGTTCCCATCCGAACGCTTCCTTGATCAAAATCTTGTTGCATGATCGGTGACTGCGTTACATTTGGGGATGCGGTTTGTTGTTGGAGATGTTGATAGGGGGTAGGGTGCTGCGGGAACTGTGCTGCGCCATTGGCAGCGCCCTGGTATCCAGGGAATGGAACTTGATGAGGAGTTTGCGATCGCGATCCGGTCACGCCGCCGGGTCCTGGGCGCGGCGACATGGGCAAACCATCTTCTGGCCGGGGTCTCTTAGATGGAATCACCTGGTTGGGATTATGGAAGCCCGGAGAGGCATTTCGTGGCACGCCATTGTTGAACATGCGTTGAAACTGGTTAGGATCCTGAGGGGTGGGAGAGGCGTGAAGGAAAGCGGCCGAGGGATCTATCGTTGAAGGATTGAAAGCCCCATTCTCCTGGCCAGGGATGTTCGAGGCGTCGGCGAGCCAAGCGTTCATGTCGTGCGATTCTACCAACCCATCTATTCAGTCAGTACACGGGCAACAAGGGCGACAATGATAGTGATCAGGAGGCGGCGAGCCATGTCGCGAATTGGACTTGAAGCTTCAAAATTATCTCGATCATGCAGCTGGAACAAGGACCAATCGACCGATGACTTTCCCCGGGTTTGCGAACGCGTCCGGTGGGGATGTTTAGGGTGTGCGCGCTCGGTTGTCGCGACACGCTCGGGAGTGGCTCAGCCGATGGGAAGGAGTCATCTCCCCATCAAAGAATAGAGATGGCCAAACGCGACGTGCGGATCGGGGAATGGGAAAAAAAGAAAATAGTTACATACCGACGAGATTAGATCACTCGAATTCCCGGCTTGTGAATGGATGGCTAGATCCGATATCCGTAATTAGCAACTGGGATGGACAATTGGACGGCAACGAGGTCGAACGGTCACGTGTTGTTGGTGCCCCAGGCCACGAAGTCACTAGGCGCGACGGGATGGACGGGGCCAGCGTGAGGGGAAACAGGAGGGGGGTGTGGCAGGGCAGATCAGTCGAGACTTGGGGATGGGAACAAATCCGAAGAGGAACTGCTGATCTCTGAGGCCACGATACAAGTGACTTGTTTCGGGCCGAGCCAGAAAGAAAGGCAGTGCGTCTAGACGAAAGGGGGGGGGAGGAAGACTAAGGGAATGAAGGAAAGGGGAGTGGGGATGGGGAAGCAGTGCGTGGCAGCAACAGAGGGTGTCAAGGCCAAAAAAAAGGAAATAAAAAAAAGACGGTATGAAAAGTAAATTGCGTACCTTCAGAGGAGTTCCCCAAAGGCAAAAGCAGCGCAGTTAGGGATGAAAGGGTGGAGGCAAGAATTGGTAAGGAGTGAAAAATACTCTCGCGCGGGTACTGACCGGGAATGCTCTTTACTTTGGAGCTGGTCCTGGCTGGATCCCCCCGTACCACCCCATACCGTACCGTATTTTGTCCCGCATTTCTCTGTGATTATTTGGACTCTTTTGGTTAGTTTGCTCTGATGTTTTTTTTGTTCAGTTTAAATCAATATGTTGGTACTTTTTTTTCTTCTTTCTTTTCCTTGGTAATTATGGCTGACCCGTCCATAAGTGTATGCCTCGCCATGACGTTAGTTACGGGGCTTGTCTCGGCAATCTCTCGACCGCCCCCTAAAAGAGAGATGACACGCGGAGAAAATGAAATTCAGAATAACGCATCGATCATTCGAAAGAGGGAGAGAAGAGAAAGGAAGGATCTCTTAGGTAATTATTTCGAGAATCATCATAGAGACGGGAAGTTCAAAGACGCATCCCACGTCCGTAAAATAGCCCAGCTCGAAAAAAGACCCAGCCCAACGGTCTTCGCCTAGTTCGGTTAGTCTCTATAGTCTCCATTCCTCCAAGTTGGGTAGAACGCCTAGTAGCGGTGGGTGATCTCTAGTCGGCACATTCACCATTTTGAAAGGGAAAAAAGAAAGATATGTGAGTTAAATAGAAGAGAGAGGTGAAGAGAGAAAGAATCGGTGGGCTTAGGATAATTTGAATTGAAGAAAAGGCCCAGGAATCAGGCACTTTAGTGGGCGTCCCTTCTTATATAAAAAGCTCGGGCTAGCGTCTGATAATCATGATGAGCATCCAATTCCCCGTCACGAACAAAAAAAATTTCAAAAGCGGGACACTTAGAATAAAGAAGGAAAAATTAGAAAAAGAAAAAAAAAAAGAAAAAAAAAAAGCCAAACTAACTACAGATAGAGATTAGCAGACAGCCCCCCGCCAAGAGTGGCCCAGGTTCCCTTTCACTCGTGCAAGGATCCGAGTCGATCCGCATGGGAAAATCGCGATGGTTCTGTGCCTGTCCCACCTAATTGTGGCCCGGTTGGCTCCACCGCCGTGATTGGATCCTGCTACTCCATGGCTCAGGCCTAAGCGGCGTGAAATCGGTATTTTCAAGTTAATGACGAGGCTCATTTCCTCGGTTGGCAAAAGGAATCCGTGGGGAATCAGCTGTATCGGCGTGTCAACGTTACTAGTGTTGACTACTCACAGACTAACCAGTACAGTACTAACTAGTTAGTGGTAGATACAGATCAACTCAGCGACATAGTACACAGCATCAAAATCGGGCAGAGGATAAGCTGTCTCCCAAAACTTTAAGAATAACGATGAATACTAAGTACGACGAAGTGTGATTGGGACTCGGACCCGCGACATTCAGCTCGCAAACGACCTCCCCACAAGCTCGACATGGCCTCCTTTCCTTTTCTTCCTCCATTTGATTGTTGGTTTCCTTGTTCGACCCCGCAAGGTGCCACCTGCCTATGACCAACAACTATGAATTTGTGATATTCTCGGATTATTATAACTCTTTGAAACAGTTCCAAGGAGCAGCTTTCGAGAAGTGGCATTTCGTATTTGAAAGCCTCTATGATTTTGAGATCCACAAAGGGGTCTCCTAGGGATCAGGGATCAATATCAAGTTGATTCCGGAGGCATGTATACAGAGATGGTCTCACTGCAGGTATGTAGAATATGACGAGTACGTGGAAAGACGATGCTGAGGTTAGAACAACATGATAACTAATGTTCTTTTCTAGGAAAAGATCACTCATTGTTGACTTGGGCTCGTAGTACAAATACAATGGCCGGATCAAGTCCCATAAAGGCATTCGTTAATACAGAAGCAAGTTTAATTTGCCTAGTACGCTGATATGATGAAGTCGACAGTGTAGTTGGATTTCAGACGTATACCCGACTAGGCCGATACGATCATTTTGTAGAGCCATCCTTAGTTTCCGACCCCTTGAGGCATAACGAATAGTACAGATAAGTGATCCATAGCTTTATCTACACAAAATCAGTCAGGACCAATTCTATGAGGCGACAATGAGAGGATACTTTGCTATGATCATTTAGCCTAATTAATACTCGTAGAAGTATCCCAGATAGTCCAAAGAACAACCGCCTAAATTTTTACAAGGAACTCGATAATAAAACGAGAGGTACATAATCTTCCAATTAGCACTATCCATTTTACACAGCTCGAGCCAACTACTAAAGTGTTTTTCTTTGCAGGAGTGTGAAGACGAAAGAAAGTATTGTAGCGTGAGTTGGCATTGTCTGCAAACCAAAGTGTGGGCCCTGACGGAATCGATGAGAAGCCGGCAGAATTCTCAGGCGGTGTGAACAGGTCAGTAGCTGCTGTCGGGGAAGCTCCCAAGGGCCATCCAACACACTCTGCATCGCGCATCTCAAACGCTCTCACGAACCTCCATCAACACAAATTCATCGCACATCTCTGTCTTCACCTTCTCATATATCTAATTACGTTCAGATTATACCATGGGAGACGTCGCCGTGGAGAGCCCGGCGAGCAGCCTCACGCCTCTTCCCAAGCCAGGCGCACTGGATAACCTCGCGAATCTGGATTCCCTGGAAGGAACGGGTGCTGATGGAAATGATGAATACGCTACTCTGAAGCGGTTACAGAGACATCTTGAGTATGTTTCATCGGTCGTGTTAGCCGGTCACGATACTGACACCACCCAGATATATCCAGTTGCAGGAGGAATACATCAAGGATGAGCAAAGGCATGTCTCTCAAGTCAAATTGTCTTGCATGATCTCACAACTGACTATTCTGGTGAATTTAGAAGCTTGAAGAGAGAGCTCGTTCGGGCACAGGAGGAGATCAAGCGGATACAGAGTGTTCCGCTAGTAATTGGACAGTTCATGGAGGCTATCGATCAGAAGTATGATTCTTATCTCTGTCACTGAATGGCGACGTCTAGTCACTAATCTGACCCTTTCTTACTCGATAGTACGGGTATTGTGCAAAGCTCGACCGGCTCTAACTACGTCGTTCGCATCTTGTCCACACTTGACCGTGAGAAGCTGAAGCCCTCATCATCGGTCGCCCTACACCGTCACTCGAACGCCCTGGTCGATATCCTTCCTCCCGAGGCCGATTCTTCCATTGCTATGCTGGGTGAGAATGAAAAGCCAGATGTGACCTACGCGGACGTTGGTGGTTTGGATATGCAGAAGCAGGAGATCCGGGAAGCTGTTGAGCTGCCTTTGACACACTTTGACCTCTACCAACAAATCGGTAAGTAAAAGAGGAGAGCCTTTGAATTCCATGCATCTAGTTCTTTTTCTTGCTGACCCCAATCAGGTATTGATCCTCCCCGTGGTGTCTTGCTTTACGGACCTCCCGGTACCGGTAAGACCATGCTTGTTAAGGCCGTGGCCAACAGCACAACCGCCAGCTTTATCCGTGTGAACGGTTCCGAATTCGTACAAAAGTACCTGGGTGAAGGTCCTCGAATGGTTCGTGACGTGTTCCGGATGGCGCGTGAGAACTCCCCGGCCATCATTTTCATTGACGAGATCGATGCCATCGCCACCAAGCGTTTCGATGCACAGACCGGTGCCGACCGCGAGGTGCAGCGTATTCTGTTGGAATTGCTGAACCAGATGGATGGTTTCGAACAGACCAGCAACGTCAAGGTCATCATGGCTACCAACCGAGCGGATACTCTGGATCCTGCCTTACTCCGTCCCGGTCGTCTGGACCGCAAGATCGAGTTCCCCAACCTGCGTGATCGACGTGAGCGTCGTCTCATCTTCACCACCATCGCCTCCAAGATGTCCTTGTCGCCTGAGGTGGACCTGGACTCTCTCATCGTCCGCAATGATCCCCTTTCTGGTGCCGTAATTGCTGCCATCATGCAGGAAGCCGGTCTGCGGGCGGTCCGCAAAAACCGGTACAACATTATCCAGTCTGACCTGGAAGATGCCTACTCTGCCCAAGTGAAGAGTGGCCAGGATGATGACCGGTATGTTATTCTATTTACCACGTGCTTTTCTCGTGTTACTGACCATTTCTTAGTCCCGACTTCTATCGGTAAACTATTGAGCCTTCTCGAAGGGTGCATGGCCGAAGGTGATAAAAGCTTTGCCCCGACTGTTGTATTATCAATAAATCGTGATATTTGGGAATACATGAATGGTTTATCCTGTGTTTGGTGTCCATGCTAGCTTGGGAGACAGACTGTAGAGCGTAAATTGAGTTAGAAGTAGCTGCTCATTATCATGACCCCTGTACATAGTAGATAAATCTACAGTGTTGTAGCATTAGTTTGAAAACTACCCTTCTTTCTGCCGTTCTTTCGACATCTCTTTCTACCACCTCCGAGCCTTCGGAATGATAGTAGAAACGAGAGGCGGTAGGTCAAAGTGGTCAGCAGGTCGTTTCAAACTTATGTTACACCACTGTATGACTACAGTGACTACAGTATCTATGTATGTACAGTAGGTACAGTCTTTCCACCAATGGATGCTACCATTGGGTAGTTCAAAATGACTTGTCTTGTGGATCGAAAAGGGACCCCGGATCACCACGGTACTATGTATGTCGGATTACTTGTATATATTGCTTTCTGTATAAAAGCCACAGAGCAGTCGTCAATTCATAACTCAATCACTTCATTTCAGATGTCCAAGGGGTCCGTCACACGTCCCCCTCGCCACCTCCGCTGCCAGGTACGGCGCTAGGCAACCCAGCCTCCTCGTCAGCTGCATGGCACCCCTTGAGAGTTGATTGCCATAGCTCAGTAGCTATCAAACACCCGCAAAGCGGGATCAACTTCACTAAACCATAGAAAGTAGCTTGACATATCGTAGTCCAAGAAATCACATAATTTCCCGTCATTCTGAGTGTAGTTCAGCAAAGAAAACGGCGAAATGGAATGTGTGCCAGGGTGTAACCCAGTCCGGCAGCAGCTGATTCCGGGAAATGACGCACTCCCGTCACGTTATGCCGATCAACCAGTCTCCGCCCCCAGTTCGGCCTTATCTTCTCCCTCTCACCTCCTCCCCGTCGTTATCATCTTCTCTCCATCTCACTTTCATCATGAAGTCTTTCGCTCTGCTAACAGCCTCTGCGCTGCTGGGCAGTGCCTCTGCGGAGGTTCACAAGCTCAAGCTCAACAAGCTCCCTCTGGAGGAGACTATGGTAAGGAACATATCCTGTTACCCCAACATCATGTGGAACTCGGGGTTCTAACCGCCCACCTCAGAACATCCACAATATCGGCGATCACGCCCAAGCTCTCGGCCAGAAGTATATGGGTTACCGTCCTGACAGCCAGGAGAACCCTTTCAAGGATACCGCTTTCAAGCCCACCGCCGGACACGACGTTCTGGTGGATAACTTCCTAAACGCTCAATGTAAGGATCATCGTTGTCACCATCGTCATCAACATCAACATCAACATCATCCTTTCCCTCCCCGATACACAAAGAAAAGCAAAAGCAACGATACTAATATTGTTTCTAGACTTCTCCGAGATTGAAATCGGTACCCCTCCCCAGAAGTTCAAGGTCGTCCTTGACACAGGTAGCTCCAACCTGTGGGTTCCATCCTCGGAGTGCAGCTCGATCGCTTGCTTCCTTCACAGCAAGTATGACTCTTCTGCATCGAGCACCTACAAGAAGAACGGCACCGAGTTTGCCATCAAGTATGGCTCCGGTAGCTTGAGCGGATTCGTCTCGCAGGATACTCTGAAGATTGGCGATCTGAAGGTCCAGAAGCAAGACTTCGCCGAGGCTACCAGCGAGCCTGGATTGGCCTTTGCCTTCGGCCGATTCGATGGTATTCTGGGCTTGGGCTATGATACCATCTCCGTTGACAAGATGGTCCCTCCCTTCTATAACATGATCAACCAGGGCCTGCTGGATGAGCCTGTCTTCGCCTTTTACCTGGGCGATGCCAACAAGGAGGGCGATAACTCCGAGGCTACCTTCGGTGGTGTCGACAAGGACCACTACACTGGAGAGCTCATCAAGATTCCCCTCCGCCGCAAGGCCTACTGGGAGGTCGACCTGGATGCTATTGCTTTCGGTGACAGCATTGCTGAGCTTGACAACACTGGTGTCATCCTTGATACCGGTACCTCGCTCATTGCTCTGCCCTCTACCCTTGCTGAGCTCCTGAACAAGGAGATCGGTGCTAAAAAGTCCTTCACTGGCCAGTACACCGTCGAGTGCAGTGCTCGCGACAGCCTGCCCGACCTCACCTTCACACTGAGCGGCCACAACTTCACCATCGGCCCCTATGACTACATTTTGGAGGTCCAGGGCTCTTGCATTAGCAGCTTCATGGGTATGGACTTCCCTGAGCCCGTTGGTCCTCTGGCCATCCTGGGTGACTCCTTCCTGCGCCAGTGGTACAGTGTTTATGACCTCGGCAACAACGCCGTCGGTCTGGCCAAGTCCAAGTAAATTGGTTGCTCATAATCACAATACCAATGAATGATGTCGTTTTCGATATTGAGAAGAGAAGAGCCAGGACGATGCTATGTAAATACATCGCATGTGGTTTCAGCTGATATGAAGACCTCAAGACATCCCCTAGTGGCTTCGTAGTATTTCCGTTGCTGAACAGCCCTTTGCTTTCAGCCATCAACACGCTCTCATTCATGGACTTGTCCTTTAATGAGACCGTAAATTGTTTGTCTCGAGAGCATGAATTTTGTTTGCACTTTCTTATTTATTTGGCTACAAATCACTATTTTTTTTTCGGGTTCATTCCAACCTAGAAACTCCACTGCCTCTATTAGTTGCATGTCTAGTCCAGTCCGCAGCCGGGGTTGACCATCTATCTATGTACGTCGTAGAAAGTATGACCCTCTTACAAAGTAAGCTTTTCTTTAGCTGTAACGCTCATGGCTGCAGTGCAAGCCAAATAATGATGGCCAATCATAGATGCCAATTGAGTCTGGGCCCATCAATATGACGGCTCAGTCAAGAATCCCCTAATAATAAGATGAAAAATGCCACAAAGAATGATAAAACAAATATCTCACTGAAAGGCATCCAGAGGGGAATATGTAGCTGAACAAGGTTTCCATGTTGACATCACTAAAGCCATGAATGAGCCACAAAAAGCTGGGGCGATGAAGGATGTTGACATAAGCGGGAGAGCTCCATTCGAACGCAGTCCCCGCACGTCGAGCTCTGCTCTTTCCACTCACATACCGCAATCTTTAATCATCTTAAGGTCACCTTTGACCATTTATTGTTTGAGTTGCTTTTCAAGTTTCTGACTTGCTGTTTGTCTTTGACAGTTCACGAGCCAGGACTTCCGAGGCGCATCTCTTTGCTCTTTGTCGTGTGGCGAAACAGATCATTCGACCAACCAGGCTACAACTCTTGCGGCCTTGTGCCGTTCATCATCATCCTCACTCAAAGAATCGTTCCCTTCTAGACTATTCCCGACCAGTCCTTTTAAGAGGGTCAAGTTTTCCCCAAGGTCAGCGCTGATTCGATCCTTCACGCGTCGCGTGTCGGTTATGGCTCGGTAGCCAGGTTCGCACGCGATCAACCTTGTACGTACTCCTCGTCGACAACTCTCGCAGTTAGCCTGCGGTTTTCAATCTTAAGAGGGGGGCATTGGTGTTGAGGACTGGGATTCCTGGGGTACTGTGATTTTTCTTCGCCCGGGAGCGAATCGAAAGCAGTTATGCTTCTCCGCTTGCCGTCTGGCCTACACTATCCCATCACCGTAACCTCGCTTCTCAAACAGACTGGCGATAAGGTGGAACGAGATGAAGCCATCTTCTGGTATATTTATCAGACTACGGTTGAGGAAGGCGATGGGCTGGGAAACAAGGTCGAGGTGAAGCGCAAATTCCCCACACGGTTCGAATCACCCGCGGACGGCGAAATTCTAGAATGGAAAATTTCCAAAGGAGATGTCATCGAAGGGCCGTAAGTATATTGTCTCGATTGTTGTTGATTGTTATTTGTACTTCACATGGCTAACAGACCTGCGCTCAGTCTTGATGTAGTTGAAATTGATGAGCCATGTGCACACGAGGTCCAGTTTGGTGGCCTCTGTGCAGAATGCGGAAAGGACATGACTGAGTATGTATTATGCTGATTTTTTTGTTTATGTATTGTGTATTCTAATGACACTTTTTCTCTTTCTGCAGAGCCACCTACAATACCGAAGTCATGGACTCGATGCGCGCCCCGATTCAAATGACTCACGACAATACGACGCTTACTGTCAGCGAAAAGGAAGCGACCCGAGTTGAGGAAGATGCAAAACGTCGCCTGTTAGCTTCAAGACGTCTATCCCTCGTGGTGGATTTAGACCAAACGATTATCCATGCCACAGTTGACCCGACTGTCGGAGAATGGAAGGAAGATAGAAATAACCCGAACTATGCACACTTGAGGGACGTCAGGCAATTTCAATTGATCGACGACGGTCCAGGGATGCGCGGCTGCTGGTATTACATCAAGCTGCGGCCCGGGCTAGAGGATTTCTTGGAGAAAGTTGCTGAGCTTTACGAACTTCACATCTACACCATGGGTACTCGCGCATATGCACAGAATATTGCCGACATCATTGATCCCACACGTAAGCTTTTTGGAGATCGTATCCTCAGTCGCGATGAAAGTGGAAGCTTGACAGCTAAAAACCTCCAACGCCTCTTCCCCGTTGACACTAAGATGGTCGTCATCATCGACGATCGTGGGGATGTATGGCGATGGAGTCCCAATCTGATTAAGGTCTCTCCCTATGACTTTTTTGTTGGAATTGGTGATATCAATTCCAGTTTCTTACCTAAGAAGCAAGACATTGGCGCAACGAACAAATTGATTAAGGAGGCCAAGGAAAAAGAGTCCAAGGAACATCACTCCAACGGCGCGGAGGCGAAGCCAGAGTCCGAAGTGGAAGTCTCTGCTTTACAGCAGCTTGTGACAATGGGAGGTGGCGACAATCCAAGACTGCTACATGAACAGACTAATGAACAGGAAGAGACGATATTGCACCAAGTAGAGGACCGACCATTGTTGCAAAAGCAGAAAGAACTGGAGGCTGAAGATGATGCTTCTCCCGAAAGTAGCGAGTCTCCCAGCGAGGACGAATCTCAGGATCCCAATAAACATCGTCATCATTTGCTTGAAGACCATGATAGAGAATTGTTCCAGCTTCAGGATCGACTAGAGAAAGTTCACTTGCAGTTCTTCGAAGAATATGATAAGAGACGTTCTCATACGCTTGGAGGTCGCGTGGCTGCCCTGAGGGGAGAAAAGACGCCATCCAAGGATAAGGATGTGGATCTGAAACTCGTTCCTGACATCAAAGATATCATGCCTCTTTTCAAGCGCAGTGTTCTGGGTGGAGTGGTTCTGGTATTTTCGGGTGTTCTTCCTCTGGGAACTGACACTCAGAACGCAGATATCTCTCTATGGGCTAAGAGCTTTGGTGTAGTTATCGCATCGAAGATCAACGGTCGAACTACCCACCTTGTGGCCGGGCGTAACCGTACTGCGAAGGTGCGTGAAGCTACACGATACCCGAATGTCAAGATTGTTTCAACGCAATGGCTTCTGGACTGCTTGGTCAACTGGCAGCATCTAGATGAAGATCCATACCTACTTCACATTCATGACGATGACCGCGCCAAACCCCTTTCACCAAATTCGAGGGAGCTTGTCGAGAGCTCATGGGTATCATCTGAAGATGAAGCCACAGGCACTTCACTTTGGACTGATGACGAAGGAAATCCTAATGAATCAGAGGAAATGTTCAAATCCGCCGGACTCACAGAGACTTCACAAGTTGGATATGACGAAGACGAACAAGCCGCCGTTCACGACGAATTAAAGGATTTCCTTGGCAGTGACGATGAGAGTGAAAGCGACAGCGAGGCATTGGGCGAGGATATAAACTCATCTGGCAAGAAGCGCAAACGCGGCGAAGGAGCTGATGGCGATGCAGGCGAGGAGTCGGCCGAAGCTGACGACGAGAATGACAAGCAAGGCTCACGTCTATCCCAAAGGATAAAGCGCTCCTACGAGAGAAGCACGGGGCTACGGGAAGTTGCGACGGCCTCGAGTTCGGAAACGGGCAGAAGTCAAACTGAACATGTTGGCCCCTCCGGATCCCATGAGGATGAGCCTGACGCGGAGAACGCAGGTACCGGCCGCGACAACGATGAAGGGTATCCTGAAGACCCAGACGATGATGACGACGAGCTGGAGCGCGAGATGCTGGCTGCATTCGAAGACGACGTCGACGAACAGGTCGATGAAGACGATGTCAGCCCTGAGTGATTCGGCTCATCTTGATACATCCTGCTGTTTGCCTCTATCTCTCCTTCCGTACTCATACTCACTTCCATCTGGTCGTATCTCTTCGCTGCCATACTGATTTATGCAGTTGCGATGCGCTTCCAGCATAGCGACGGCGTTCGTCCGTGATATCTCTCTGGTTTTGTATTTTCGCCTCATGCGGCACGGGATTTAGCAGATCTGAGACTTGTTGAATACGGGCATCCTTCTAAAGGCCATTGTGTATTATTCGAAAATTGATTGTTTTGAATCTCCTTTGTCTGGTCTATAGCACGTATATGTAGAACTCAAATTATGCCAAAGAAATTTGGAAACATCCCATACTCTAGTGTATGATAGTGTCTTGATGACAGCCGGAATGGCTACACTATTCAATACACTTCTGAACGAATGAAGATTAACAATGTTTCAATCGTACTAGTCATCCTGGATTGTGTCTGCGCCAACGTCTTGGAAGTCCGATTCGTCTTTTTCTCAGCCTGGAATGCTCCGGGCTGTGGGGCTTCAAGAACAGGATGGCTCCGGTATAACCCAAGACTAGACTAGATTAGAATGCATCTTATATCCCCAGATTTTACCCCGGAGAAATAGTTGTCAATTTGACAGGGCGACAGCCCTATAATCAGGAACACTCCGGGGTACATAGAAGTAATTTGGATATCTGGGAAACCTATAATTATCTCCAAGATTGACCTCATTTTACCCACAACTCGACCCAAGTCCTACAATTTGCTTTTAAGACATTGACAATATGTTTGAAAGCGTTTATCTTAATCCCTTACCAGCATGGCTGTCTTCGACACCTGCAAAATGGGCTTGGGTATCATTGACTGCGTTCGCAAGCCTGCCAGGCCATTTCAACCGGACTATTTTCGATGCACCATGGGCGACAGAAACCGATAACTCAACACTCTCCAAGGCGTGAGTTGAATGAAGACTTGGACAAGAGCTAAAAAGCTAGACTTACTGAGGAGGTATCTAGACTAAATTATATAAATACAACCGACTTCGTCGCCTACGACGAACGTTTCCTGCATATCATCGGCCCAGAAGCAAAAATCGAGCACATCCAAGAACTCACTTTCCAAACCCACGAGGCTCCATGCTATATACCTGAGACAAAGCAACTCCTGTTCGTTGAATGGGGCAAGCCAGGCGGCGAGGATGGTGTTCATGACTGGCAATATCTTCTCAATATCGAGAATAACACTCTTCGGAAAATCACCACCCATCCCCCTGTTTATAATTTGCATGGCTGCGTACACTTTCAGGGTAAATTGTACGGAGTCACTGATGGATATGGAGATATTGAGACTGGGAAGCTAGTCGAAATCGACCCCGTTTCATGGAAGGCAAGGACACTTGTTAATAACTTTCTGGGACAACCTTTTGGTGGATTCAATGATCTTGAAGTTGATCCAGAAGGTAATTTCTGGATGACGGATTCGAAGTCAGGCTGGGTAAGTAAATCCATTTATTCCTATCTCGTGGGTTTGAAGGTTACGAGACTGACTATAATGAACGACAGGGTCGTGGTATTGTCAATTTCACACCCCCGAATGACCCATCAATTTACTTCGTTAATAGAACAGCCATGCAGGCAAAAGTCGTATGGACGACTACCGGGAACGCAAATGGTATTGCTCTGGGTCCTTCTGGAAAGACAATCTACATCCCCGACACAGGTGTCTCCGAGTTTCGACCTTCGAATAAGAATCCACATGGTCGCCGAATGCTTTGGGCCTTTGATCTTGCAGATGGGAGGCCAGTCCTGGCCAATCAGCGATTACTCATGAGTCCTATATCGTATTTTTATGATGGTATTCGAGCTTCTGGGGAGGGATGGCTTTTTGCTGGATCGGGGGATGGAGTTGACGTGATTGATCCCGAATCTGGGTTTGTTTTGGGGTCTATTCGGACTGGTGGTGGTGATAATGTTGCTGTTAGCATGGCGTTTGGTGAACATGAGATGTGGATTGTTGGAAAGGGTGGTGTTTGGCATGTCAAAGATATCAAAGCCAAGTTGAAGAGGGATTGGTGATAGTATTTGCTATCCCCTAATGTACTGCATAGGATATTGATGCTGCGGTACAACGAGCATTTGAATAATTACTAGAAACAGACGAATGGTGGCTATTCTGATTTCAGATTATCTTCGAAACTTGAGCTTTTGATTCCCTTTGCTTCCTCCTGATCTAGCTTGATCTTTGGATCTTTCTGATTCGATGCAGTTCACGAACCTCTTCATCTAGACCGGCAGCCGGGCCACCGACAATAATACCCGGTGCAACTTGAGTAATGGGCAAAGGAGAAACAGGCCCAGGCTGAATTCCTAGCTCTAAATTCCACTGAACAAGCTGGGCAGTGGAGCTGGCATAAACAATCCGACCAAGTCCTACATTCGCGTGGGCAGCAGCACACATTGGACAATGCTCGCCTGAAGTATAGACCGTGGCAGTAGTACGCTCTTCCGGAGACAAATTTGCTTGGGCCCATTTGGCCAATGTGAACTCAGGATGTAAGGTGACATCTGAATCAGTCACGGTCCTGTTGCGATCCTCTTGAATGATCTGCCCAGTAGCATCTACCAAGACAGAGCCGAAAGGTGCGTCTCCTGCTTTAAGGGCTTCGCGAGCAAGGTCTACGCAACGGCGTAGATATTCGAGATCTTTACTCGAGACCATGGTGTATTTGCGCGGATATGTGGCGGATGAGCTAGATTTATTGATCTCGTGATATTCCCCGGCACTGTCCGATTAAAAAAGGTGTCTGTGAAAGTTATTAGAGATCAAGACTGGAGCTATCACCACCCCGAACATTCCGTGATACTGACATATATGATTGTGCGAGATAATTACAGGACGAATAGAAAGAATAATAAAGATGATGAAAAGGCGTTGTTGCCCCGCAGGGATTAGTAACTACGGACGTGTCGTAATTTATACGGAGAAGAGCGAAACTCCGGAAGACGCCGATAGCATGTCTCATCGAGTAATATCCCATATATACTGGTAGGTGAATGCAAAAAGGTATACAACTAGGTACGAAAATAGAGCCCCTCCCAACGATGGCATTGAGAGAAGACAATGAAAATTGAAAACAAACATTACATCCGCATAGATAATAGTAGGCAGGTGTGATATTTAGGTCATAAGTGAGAATAAAATAGTAGACAGGTTGAAAAACCATGCGGTTGACAACATTGGATTCTGCATAGAGCCAAATAAATATGGTGGAATATCAAGATCAAATTAATTATGAACAAATTTTGTACTGAAGAAGTAAATCACGTATGCTAGCTCTAAGCTAGTATGTATGGAACGCAGAGAATCAAACGCCAGATATGATGCAAGATAGGAAATGGTATCACGATAGAAAGAAGAAACATGAGGCGTGAATGTCATGGAAAAATCGACAAGAATGAAGTTAATGATAATAGTTGCGGTGAACTTGCCAGCTCATCACGACCATCCAAATGTAGAAGATCGTATTGACAAGCTCGAATGCGAAGGCAGTCTTCCAACAATTGCCTATTAAATAGTTAGAAATGCACGATTTCAAGCACAACCTAAGTAAACAGGAACCAAGAAATAAAAAAAAACATACAAATGGTACTTTGAGTTAACCACGCCAGAGTATTGATGTTATTCCCTCGCGCAACATTATCGATAACGTAATTTTGGCAATTGTCGTTCACACTTCCCTCGACACCGTACAGTTGTAGCGACGTCTCGATGAGACCAGTGAGCCATAAAACGAAAAGGATAAAGCTCCCAAGAATAAGGATGCCAGGAAGTAGGAAGCGGCGTGTGATAAGGGCGAGGACGAGGAAAATGAAGAAGACACCGAGTGCACTAGTGACGACCATGTATGGGAAGAGCCTGAAGACGATAATCAGCATATACGCCTTCAATACTCAAGGAGAAGTTGTAGAAGGGAAGATGAGACTCACCATGGTACACCGAGATCCATTTGCGATTGAACGATCATAAACCATGAGAAAATTCCGAGACATGTTGCAGAGCCAGAAAGTACGACGATCAGCCAGATATTCAGCTGAATTTCGGGCCAGTGGTAGCTGGGTCGTACATCGCCGCGCACCTTGAGAGCCATTATGTCGAAATGAAGTGGTTTGAAAGACGCGATTGTCGCGAGACGCACGAATCTCGATAAGTCTCCACGGAGAGTAATATATATATGTATATATGAATTGCTAGAAGAGAAGCCTTCAACCTGACGATATCTGGGTAGTCGCAGAATCACAGCCAAGTTCTACCCAAGCGGTGGTACAATGCGATCGATCAACCTGGAACAACTGGGTCGAGGGGGATTTGTTTGCGGAGGTGGGTATCAACGATAAGATGGACAGCGCATTGGGCGCCGCTGGGCGCTAGTCGAGGGACCTCGAAGGAAACAAAGTGAAGTGAAGTCAAGTTCAGGTACCTGAGGATAGAAGTATGAGGATCAGGAGTTGAATGACTTGGCGCAGGAGAAAATTAAACGAATGTTTGCGAAAGAAAGTAGGAAATCAACTCAGCCGAGGGGGGAAGATCGGCGGGAATTGGGAGAAATTGGGGTGGCAGGGGAATTTGATCCACTTTTACACTTCTTCATGTACTTTCATCCACTCCGCGTCATCAAGCTTTACGACAGTTTGCACTCTGCTCGTTGACTCGGGAATTAATGAAATCGTGCATGCATCTGATATACTCAATTTGAATTCCCCGAGATCCTTATTAATACTATGTACAGCTTGCCATGGCTCTACTATGCACTTTCACTCAAGTTGACAGATGAAACATAACGGCATTAATCGATTTTAGCTAGCATCTATGGCTTCTTAGGGAATCTAAACTACAAAAGGGTATCTCCCAACGCACTGCGCACTAATGAGCAACCAGCACGAATAGTCTCGGCCGCACCCACGGACTCCAAGCTGGGGTTGACCTCGACCAGGTCCATGGCAACCAAGTTACCAGTCTCGTGAACACATTCACAGATAAAGTCACCCTCGCGCAGAGTCAGACCACCACGAACGGGTGTACCGGTACTGGGAGCCCATTGCGGGTCCAAGGCATCGACATCGAAGGACAGATGGATGGGAGTATCATTGCCAATGTGTGCGAGAGCCATCTCGACCACACGACCAATACCATGACTAGAGAATTGAGTTAGCAAGAGCATTTCAAGGGCTTGGACTAGAAGTCGAGGGTGAAATGCAGAAAGAATGGGCTTACCGGTCAATATCGTGCATGCTGAATGCCTTAATACCGTTGTCGCGCAGGAGCTTCTTCTCACCACGGTCGACATCTCGCAGACCAATGTACACCAGCTTGCGGGTACTGACAATGTGCTCATCCTGTAACCAGCCGAAAATGTCACGGCGCTCCTCCTGAGCCAAGCGGGTGAGGAATGCCATAGGCATACCGTGGATATTACCACTGTCACTGGTCTCGGGAGTGTTGATATCAGCGTGGGCATCCACCCAGATGACAGCCATTTCTCGACCCAATCGCTCACGAATAGCCTTGGCTGTTCCCGAGACTGTACCGATAGCAATGGAGTGGTCACCACCCAGAGTGAGGACAAACTTGCCATCCTTGGCATAGTTGTAGACTTGTGAGCTCAGGCGCTCAGTGACGGCGCTGACGGCACGGGGCTTCTTCATGCCTCGGAAATCAGTATCTTGTTCTTCGGACGGGATATCTTTCTCGTAGTAGTGGACGGTATCATCGTGTTGAACATCGTAGTCGAGATCTTCGCGGAGTTGAGTCAGTAGGCCTGATTCGATGAGAGCCATTGGGGCTGCCTCTACACCCTTCTTGCACTATAAGAATGCCAATGATTAATATTCTGAGTAGTTGAGCTTGTTTAACATAGAGTTTCCTTACCTGTCCGCCATTGAAACCGACAGCTACCACGCCCAGCTGGTCGGGGTGAGTGAGGAAGCGTGTTTCGATCGTGGATGGTTGCGTCATTGTGCGTGATTTTGCAGTGGATTGCAGCTTGAAGTCACGAGTATATGTATGGGAACAAATACCCAACGAATATCTCAAAGAATATAAAGGATATTGCTGAAGCCAATGAAGAGCAAAAAAAAAAAAAAGACCGAAGCTCTAAGAAGCTCTAAGATGGATCTGCGATAAGATCTAGAGGGGCAAAGAAAAAGTGGAGTGGACCACAAGAGGATAACAGAATAGAGAGGACGATTGATGAGAGAGAGAGAGAGAGAGAGAGAAAAGAGATGGGAAAAAGTGAGGAATCCTTGAATGAAATGAAAGAGGAAAAGGAGAGATTAGGAGCATCCTTTATATCTTTTTCTCCATTCCGAACCTCCTCGGGCCCTTCATCATTCTTGATTGTCGCAGTCGCTAAAACCTGCACTTAGCGATCACGGCACTCCGCCGGGTTCTCCATCACTTCCGTTAAGTACAGGTTGAGGAGAGCTGCCCCGTTTAGCCCCCTTTCGATGTTCCACTGAGTGACTATTGGGTTTTTTTCAGGAGGGGTGAGTTCGGAGAATTCGATTTTCGTCAAGTTAAGCGCGTTTGAAGCGGTAAATGAGGGAAAGGGCGTTGTTAGAATATCAGTTAGCACTGGAAGAATCTAAAATTGGATACTTCTACGGATTGAATCAAATCAGATCAGATCAGATCAAGAGTGTAAAAACAGAAAGGGTATCATTGAGAATCTAATATTGTACATGGCTATACTACAACTACCCCAGGATCAGCTCGCGGAGAATCTGTTCAGCCTTGGGTGCTTCAACGCGACCCTTCTCGCCCGTGCGCATCATTTGGCCCACGAACCAACCTAACTTCCCCAATTGATTCTTACTGCGAATCTGCTCGACCATTTGAGGATTCTGTGCCATTGCAGCCTGGGCCAACACCAGGTATTCTTCCCGTGACAGCGGCCGCAGCAGAAGATTATCTTCCTCCAATAAGCGCGGGATTGGTCGGTGATCCCCTTCAAATACCGCTGCTAGGACTTGTTTCGCGGTGGGACCAGTGATTAATTTCCGCTGTAGATGATCGAGAAGGTCGGCAAGAGACCGGGCCGGGACAATTTCTGAATCCCAGGCCCGGTCTGCTTTCGTTAAGAGACCGCCCAGTTCATGCAGAACCCAATTACCCGCCATTCGTGTACGAGCAGTTCGAGCGGTGTCATCTTTTTCTTCAGGATGGAGCGACGTGAGAGAGTCCACTACATCTTGGTAGTACTCCAAACGAGCGCCATCATCAAGTTCAATCAATGGCTTGGCATCTTCAATTGGAAGACCATATTCAGGGCCAGTGAGCTGGATCACGAGCTGATCGGGTGAAGTGGAAAGGGTATCCCGGAGAGACGCGATGAGGTCCTCACCAATGACAAGCGGCGGAATATCAGGATCGGGCATGTAGCGATAATCAACGGCGCCTTCTTTACCTCGAAGCCTGCGTGTCTCGGTACTGCCAATGGTCCATCCACGCGTCTCGCCTTCCACAACGCCTCCACTCTCAAGTATTGCGATCTGTCGATTCTTTTCGGCAATGATGGCATCCTCCACGGCCTTGAAACTGCTTAAATTTTTAATCTCAGTGCGCTGACCCAGTCCAGTAATCCCATCATAGTGATGTTGACCGGCAGGATCTCCTCGTCGGCGAATGGAGACATTGACATCGGCACGTAGTCCACCTAATTCCATTCCGGTGGTAACGGCACCACATGCTTGTAGGATTGCTTGAAGTTTCCGGACACATGCGGCGGCTGTCGCAGGGGTATGAATCTGGGGCATCGTGATGACTTCGATCAGAGGATGGGAGACACGATTGAAATCGAGGAGTTGCGTAGATGGTGGATATTCTTGAGATTTGGCAGTGTCTTGTTCCAGCTGGACCTGTTTGATGCCTACTCGAACCCGCTCGCCATCCTCGCGGGCGATACCGTCGTAGTCGTACAGGTCTACATACCCATTTCGCGCGAAGGGCTCTGTTGAGGGAGCCCATGATTAGCCAGATTTCCTTTACCTCGGTATACGTCGTGGTTTACCAAGACTTACCATAATACTGTGTAATCTGATACCCTGAGGGTTGGTCTTGGTAGAAATAATGTTTTCGGTCAAACCGACTGACAGGTTGTATGTCACAATTCAAAGCAATTGCAGCTCGAAGGGCGGGGAGGAGAGTGGCTGGTTGGAATTCCTGTTGTATGTGTAAGTTCGCCGAGGCTTTGTTCTCCGGCAGTTGTTACGTCTATACGAACTGGTTGGCTGCCAGGAAAGGCTAGATCGAATAAGGCGACATTGGAATTAGGACGATGACTGGTGGACGTGGCAGCACCTGGCAGTGATATGATTTAGCGATGTGCAGCATAAGACAAAAGAAAGAGAAAGAGAACTTTGAAGGGGACCTACGAGAGAATAGCTTTGCTGTCGTATCCAATTGTGCGTGAATCTCCACGCCGACTGTCAATTCCCATATTTGGCGAGATGCTTCTTCACTTTCCTTGCGCTGTCTCTTCTGGGACTTGAGTGCTTTAGCTTCCTGCTTGAGTTGCTTGCGGAGGGGGACGCGATCGGAGGAATCTGTGGTCGGAACACTGCGCGTTGACAGTGCGGAGAATTGCGAGAAGTGCCAGTTCTGCAAGGATTGCAGGGTTGAGGGGCGAGTCACGACGAGGCGATTGACCCCATCGAATAAGCGGATAGCACCGCGGGGTCGTGAAAGCATCGAGATGGACTGAGGTGAGAGTGGAAGAAGAATGAAGTTGGGAAGTGGACGATCCGCAGATCAGCCCAGATTGGATTCACAGAACTAACTAATTACATAGTATAGTGCAAGTATAAAATTAAATTAGATATATGAATTAATGAATATATAACAGAAGCCATTGGATTTATATAGTATAGTATAGTCATTCACTTAGTATTGAGTAATAATAATATTTAGCAGTGTCAATTATATACTGTACTGCTAAACTACTGTATGTTCTGTGACTTCATGAAACATCTTCTCCATCTCTTCTCTCTCTCCTCTCTCATGGAACCACGTCGCACCCCACTCTGCACGGAATAATCAGACTGCATGACAGAATCATCCATGACTGACTGGTCACCTTGTTATCTTCCCCTCTTGGGCCTTTACAACATCCCCTCTCCTGCAAGTCTGCCAGACCGCCAGAAGGCCAGACGCAAGGCGTGGAGATGATCGACAAGCGACTCGCCAACGCATGGTTCCCCAGTCATACGGTTGACTCCGAATCGGACTGGTTGCAGTGGTCCACACTATTGATTTACGTCTACCGCTAGTCCCAAGTCAATTCCTGTTGTCTTCTTTTTGAATAATTTGAATAATTTACGGAAGTACTGGGATTCATCTGAGAGTAGGTATCACAACATCTCTTTCAGGCCTCCTTCGATCGACAGGGTGAACTGAATATTTCTCCTTGCGACATCCAGTGTCATTGGTCGTCGATCTGAAGCCCCCGGCGCTTCTCATTGTGCTTCAGTTTTATCAAGGACCCCCGGCTGTGACGAATTGTAACCCACTTGGCCCCCTCCAGCGAGACGCCCGGATCTTGTTGGAGCCCTGCATTGGTGACGCGAACTACTCTGGTTGGCGGTTGATGTTAATGCTGATGTCCTGCGTTCCCCCAAAAGACATTACACATTACTCGACTGTTTGGCGCTCGCTCTGGAACCGCTCCAAAACTATACATAGTACAGGACATACCTCCCGTTCGAAGAATGTTTTGTGAACGACGCGGGGAGAATTGAGACATCACATCAGATCGCTTTGAAGGTTATCGTCTCGCTTTGCTTTTCATTACTTGATCGACTACTCATTTCATTCCTCTTTCACCATTTTGACTTTTCTATTTTCTTTTCTTCTTTTGATCTTCTCTCCTTCGCACTCGCAGGACGGCCCCTAGATTCCGAATGCTTGCCGTGATCTGATCGGAATTTTGGCCCCTCTCATTGTCATGCCTCGGGTCCCCATACTGACGTTATTGAGCTGGCTACCCTACCATTTACTATTACATACCCATTAAACCCTTTTGAATCGGGGCATGGCCCCATGAAAAATTCATTTCATCTCATATATTTCTCAAGCGATGCGTCGGGTCTGACTTCCGACCTGTTCCGATTTTCACGATGCCACTCCGCACCGCTTCTTATAGTTTGACCCGCAAAACAACAAAAGATGGAAGGAAAAGGGCCTTGTCGACGATCTCCAACACTACACAATCAACGCAGGCTGGTCCTGCTGACGCTTCCAGAAATAATGAGAAAAGATCCAATGGTCCAAACAAGGCTCTCAAGTCGCAGGCGACACCAGAGTCCCCCGCGGATAAGCCTGTTGAACCTATAAAGACTGTCCCAGATGTATTTCAATATCTGGACAATAACGAGGATTCTCCTAATTCCTCGTCTTCTTCGTCTTCATCAGAATCAGAATCAGAATCGTCAGGAGATGAATCGCCTCCGGTCACGAAGCAAACAACACCAAAAATCCAGTCGCCGAAGCCGCGATCTAGCCCTACCTCGAATGCACTTCTGGGCTCGACTAATATTCCTCCCAAAGCGCCGGCTCCTTCACCGAAGACAAGTCCAAAGAGCTCAAATAATTCACGCGCACCAGCCCCGCCGCCAGCACCAGCAGCCCCTGTTCCGACTCGGAATGAATGGCAGATGACTCGCAAGCAACCACCATCGAAATCATCCGCGACAGGGTTCTATGATACTTCGGACCCAGACTTATCTCCCCAGCTGAACAAACGTCAATTAGAACTATCGCGCCCAGAGAGCTACTACGCCCCGTCAAGAGATGTCGTTCATCGACCACCCTTACCACCATCGCCACCCAGTAGCCCGGAAGATAGCCTAGTCCATGGCACGTCGACAAAAAGAAGAAATTCAAATGTCTCGCACGTATCATCGGGCTATGGCATGATTGCATCGCATCTGACACGCTCTGTAAAAGAGGAAAAGGGGGGATTCCCCCCACTCTATCGACGATTTGGCGATGTAAATCATCGAGTTCTCTTGTATCTGCAAGATGAGATCTCTCAGATGGAGGAAGACCTCCAAGCTCTAGATGAATACGAAGAGATGCACCGAGTTGCGAATGCAGAGAAAGAAGGCATCAAACCAATGCCTGCCTCTCGGCGACTCGACGTTCAGTCTCAGGCTTATTCATCTCTACATTATCGTCGCATGGAGTTGATGGCGGCTCTCACACAGAAAACAGAGCAATATAGTATGTCTCGACGTTTCCAACAATGGCAATGACAATGATAATACAATACTAACTCATGTATTAGATAACGCCCTCAGCGCGTATAGCAAAGTCCTACAGACGATGCCGCGTGCCTCTGAAGACGATATCAAGAATTATCGCTCATGGATGAAACAACACAACCCCATTGCCGCAGCTGAAACCCGTTTCCTCGACCAAGACGCCGATCTGGTATCTCTAAACCCACGACTAGCATCATCCGCCGCCGCAGCCCCAGTCTACATGTCTATCTTCATTGCCTCAGGTGCCCTTCTCCTACCTCTGCTGGCTTTTAGCATGATCTCCGAATTCTCAGGCCGTCTTGTCGTCGTGACAGTCACTGGCGGTGCGGCCGCAGCTATTGCAGCGAACTACTCATCAGGTATTGATGCCTTGGTAGATTCCAGGGATGGTTGGAGATGTACAATGCTGTATGTTACTCCTCAATTTCTCAAACTCAACTTCACAACTCTCCCATATTAACATGTCAATAGATACTTCGGCTTCATGACTATCGCCGCTATGTTCATATCTTAGCCCTTGAGATACAGCACTATTTATGACTGATGAATTCCTTTTGTCTTTCTTTCTGTTATCCGAACGAATTTCTTTATTCGACATGTATTATTGATAGTATATCATTCCGCTTGTCTATCGTTTTCCTCCAGGGAAAATATCAGGCCATTCCTTTGCGACAAAAATAGAAGCGCACCGGAAGGTCCGGTAGGAAAATTCTTGAGGGAAAAAGAGGGCATGGTGTTCGCATTTTTGTTATTTGACTTATCTTCTCGAGCGTTATTCCACAGTAAGGTTGAGAATCCTCTGTGACTGATGGGACACTGCGATTGTTGAAATGATCTGAAACTGAGCGTTGAAAACTATATGTATCTTATGAGAATTGATTTGGAGTTATCACTGTAAAATAGACAAGCATCCCTCAATTACTTCGAAAGTAAAAAGACCTCTTTCGATAAAGCTACACATGATTACTATACAGAAATTGTTGAAGTAGTACCTGAGTTTGCGAGACGGGTGCTCTGTATCGTGGGTTATTTCGTTCGTATTTGATCTGGGCTTCGACCATTCCGAGGTTGTGCGCCGGGGCAAAAATGAGCGCATGCGTCAGCTCCTCCCACTTCTTGGGGTAGGGTTACCAGCCCAGAATCCAATAGTTAGCCCGCTATTTGGGGAAAATCGAGAAAATGCCGCCTGTTATGCTGCTAAGAGCGGGCACATATGACATGGCTTGTAGCGGATGTACAACGATTAAGCGCCAAGTTTCAGGGCAAAGGCACTGAGATTTGCACGCGTGGGAGTTTCAAAAACGACGAAGTTCAACATTATTTAAGTAGCCGGAGATGGTGCCCGTATATCTGATCCTGCTGCATTCAGAAGGGGCGCGGAGGCTCAGGAAACTGTGAAGTTACAAAACAGATTTCTTTTTGGATATATCACTACACTGATCTTTATAAATCTCGAAAAAGACCGTGCACAATGTAAACACTTTTGGATAAGGTGAGAGAAAGTATGTTGCAGATATAATATAGTGACTGTCATTTTGAATTGAAGTAGAAATGGTTCAATTAAAAAGTAATAGCTCAAGAAAGAAGAGAAAAGAAAGCTAGGATAAAAACCAGATACAGAGTTAGACAATGGATGTTGGAACAGATACTATGTATATCGGATATAAAAAATAATAGTGACAGCCTATTTCGTTGATTACCCAACAATCCATACATCTATACAAGAATAGAAGAAATTTGTATTTGGCTGAGACCTCAAAGCTTTCAAGATCTAGTACATAAAATATTAGCAGATTATTCCAATCGACATTCGATTCATAGGGACAATTTTGATACAGACGTACGTTCCAAATAGATGGATATTACGAGTGAATCTTCCAAGATTTAATATCGGCATATTTGTCAGGATGAACCGAAATGTCCCTTTAGACATCCACCGGCATCATAATCCCATTTGTTGCCACCGTAATCTTCTCCATCATATAAAGTGATCTTATAGTCACCAAGGTCTTCTACTTGAAGGGATTTGATTGCTTCTGCGCTCCCAGTATTGAAGCAGCCGGGTCCATCCCGTCCAATTGATGTAGGGCCATCACGGTTGCAATTCAGACCCGTCCAGGCCGTAACAATCCAACCACTTGAAGATGAAACGGTGCAAACCGTGGCAAGAAGAGAAGTAATGCTGATAGCGAATTTTCATTGTGAGAAATGAAGAGTGATTGTGATTGAGTTTTGAATTGTTGGATTGGGTAGACAAGAAAGGATTGATTTCTCTATTCAATGGAAATCTTTCCAAGGACTCTGGCAGGGTATTTATATGCTTTACAGTCTAGATAACTTACAGATAACTGGACTCTCAACTGAGCCTTGAAGTTTGATATCTCGGTACCTTTCCCTAGTATATACGTATAGATAGTAAGATCTTCATCTACTATTTATACGTATGTACTGTATATAGTACAAGATCAGCATAAGATTCTGCTTTTACCACACAGTGAAGCCTGAAGAAAAGAGAAAAGAGAGCGAAATCATTATAAAGCTGGAAGAAGATTGTCATTTCATGTGGGGCGCAAGAGAATAGAGAAAAGAGTGCGAGATCGTCGTGAGGCTGAGTGGAGTTTCGCCCGTTCCAAGTCTATCCGCGCCGTGGTGTTATGTATCCAACAACACGAAATCTTCTTTATTCTCCTCTGATTCTGATCATTGTATATGAGACATTTTTGCCATTGATCCGAGTTTCGGAGATCTTCAGATTCCTCTTTTTCTCTGGCCTTTGAAGACACAGACTACAGATGTAATAGTATCTGGAGTTGAGGCCAGGAATGATCAACACGGCCTACCTTAAAATCGGATTGCATTTCTAGCCTCTGCTATCGTCTACGCCGGAAAGCTGGTATACTCTCAGTGTCAAACCCGACATATCCCCTCCCAATTGCCATTATGCCTACTAAGCTATAAGTTCTGCAGGATTTAGGAACCTGAGCCAGAGCGGTCTCGTAAAAACGGCGGCAGACATTTTCTGGTCTATATAGTTGCATACATCAAAGAAAACTGTATGAAAGCAATCCTCTTCTAGGCCGAATATTTGAACATCGAAGAACGAGCTAATTTTTTGCAACGACAGCTCTGAACCACCCACCCAGATCGAACTATCTTGTAGAAACCGCCCACGCGCCAATCGCTGCTATCCCAAGATAACACCAGGAAACAAGAAAAAAAAAGGAAAATGAAATGACGTGATCCTGTGGAAATTTGAAAAAAAAGCACCATTAAAAACACCATAGAAAGGGGGAAAAAAAGGGGGAAGAAAGTAAAGTCGGCAGTGGGATTTTGAGTTGAATTCAAGCACTTCTGGCAATACCGAAAGAAAACCCGAGGACATGATATGGGAGAAAGAATCAGAAAAGAGATTCTTCATCAAACTACAAGTACAATTATCGTCATGTGAGCACAGCAAGCATATAATGGCGTCCTATTATTGAACAGGTGTTCCATTCTGCTTGCTCCCTGGAGTGAGGCTTCCCTCTTGAGATCGACGGGCCTCAAAACCTCCAGGTTGTGGTGTGGAAGGGCTTTGTCGGGCTTGCTGTGCGGCAAGTTGTGCTTTAACGGCTTGGTCGGCGGCACTTCGAGCATGAAGAGCAGCTGCAGCACTATTGGAGTACGAGCCTTGGGACGGTGTACCATGTGACGCATATGGTTGACGTTGAACAGATCCAGCATTAGCATATGGCGTGCGTCCCTGGGGCGTTGCGTTGTATCCAGCTGGTTGCCCGGGTCGTGGTGTATATGGTTGAGGGGATTGAGAGTAGCCATTAGCCGCAGGGCGCTGGAATTGTGGCACGTTGTTTGCTTGACTAAATTGCTGGCCGGCTTGCGCATATTGCTGTGGATTTAGTCCAGGCCGTTGGGATGGTGTGCTTGGTGGACGTCCTCCAGTATATCCCGGAGTCATTGTGCCTGCTCCTGATGATTGCCGGCCGTGCTGAGGAACTTGGAAATTTGGCCTTTGAGGAATTTGAGGGTTGGTGGCAACAGAGCGCTGGTTATAAGTGGAATTGGGGCCTTGGTAGCCACCTGGCCGGGGTACAGAGGGTGTTGAGTTTCTGTGTGCAGTACTGGGTGCTGCCGCAGCAGCCATTTTGGCAGCTTGTTCCTGGTGCAAAGCGTAATCATCCCTTTCCATAGTGCCAGCATAGTCCGGATTTTCGATCAAAAGCTTTTGACTGATGTTCAATTCGGCCAATTGCTCACCATCCAATTTTGAAACAGCATATGGTGGCAGGTTGTTGATGATTGCATACAGACTGGTTTTGAGTGTCTCGTAGACAGCCCTTTCTGCATCGGACGGCGCATCTACATCTTGGGGATCCGGTACGGGGGTATGATTCGTCTCTGCATGGTCGCCGTTTGTAGTAGACGGGAAGGTGAGGTGACGAATTTTCTGGTAGGAGCTCAAAGTATCAAGCAAATCGGAGATTTCAGCAAGGAGCTCTTCAACCTCGCTTGAATCAGTATCTGGTTTGCTTGTCTCATTTTGGCTAGTGATATCGTAGGATAGATCCTCGGGATTGAAAGATTTGACCATTTCGTCCAGGGTATTCTCGTCGAGATCGCCGATGGTTCCTGGCTGTGTACTGGTAGCTTGAACCTCTTTATCATGAAGGGAAAGTAAACTACGCAAGCGCTTGGAGCCTCTCTTCTCCCACCAGACCATATCCTTGGCATCGTTTTGAACGGTGGCGCCGGAACTATCAAACGATGGGGCAAAAGAGGAATAGACACCTTGCAGAAGAGACGAATCATCCCCAGTCCAAAGGGCGGGATCACTGTGCTTTGAACCGGAATCCCCACTGGCATAATGCTTTTCGACGCGAGCCCAAAACGCCGGCGAAGACGTCACTCCACCATATTGTAACCATTGGCCTGAGGGGAGAGGAGTTAAGGCGTAGCTGTTGCGTTCATCAAAGACGGTTCTCAAATCCACTGCGGCGTCAAAAGGGTCGACCCAGGTAATCGAGTTGCTTCGATTGCTGCGTCTTCGAGGGGGCTCGAATGAGAGTGCTCCCCCACGAGGAGCGAAAACCTCCCCAAATGTCCTTTTTGATAGCTGGGGAGTGGCATCAAGATTGTAAGGGATAATTTTTGTGGCCGAAATTCCGTTAGGCAAGGCGCTCTCGCGAAGTTGTTCTTGAACTTCAACGAGCTTTTCCTCATCTTGCGCGCTGGGAGATCGTAGCGACACATTTTTGGATTTTTGGAGGCTCGAGAATAATTGCTTTGGGTCGGCTGGGTGAGACGCATTGCCGAAAATGGTGAGCGCCCGTTTATCTTCGCGACCACCTGCTGGAGCGATTGAGGATAGGGCTTGATCTTCTTCATCGTCTTGGGCCTCTGCCTTGACGTTGGCTTGGTTGACGAAAGATTGACCGACGAGGCTGTTCATGTGCTTCTTAAACGCCGCAATACGATTGACAACCTCAATCAAAGGCGTTCCGTCAGGGCTAGAACCGTTTGTTTGATTCTGGTTTCGTTCTATGGCAATGGCAGATGCTCTTTCGATGTCGGCTAGGAATTCTTGTAGCGTATTGTAGCGTCCAGAATCAACCCGGCTTCGTACGTCTGAGGTGTCTAGATCACTGGAAACCTTTGCGCGTTTCGTACGCGGCTTCGACGTCGATGATGGGAGTGGACAGGAAAGGAGTTGCAGTTCGGTGTCATGCCTAACCAATGGTTAGCGAATACTGTTGCCCAAAAGCCATATATCGTTAGATTTCACTGGACTCACTTAGAGAGAAGATCGACTAGACTTCGTAGATTCTCATGAAGGGTTGTTTGGTTTTGCGACAGTGAAGTGGTGGTCTCAGATCCCGCTTTCTCATCTTGCTCCGAACGCTTCCTCTTCCCTGGAGTGGCGGTCACGTTCGGCTCAGGGCGTGGTTCATCATTTACATTGGGAACCGGGGTGGTGTTTCCAGAATCTTCAGCGCTCATGATTGCAAAGTCGCGTCGCGGGGGTTTGCAGGTTGACAGGACTTTTCTGACGCGATCCCCTCCCAATTAGACGAAATGATAGGCGTCGTAAACTAGCCAAGGGGGGAAGTGAACGGCTGCGACCTTTAGATAGTTCTTCAATTGAAAATCGGTTTCGTGGGTACGTTGCTCGTTTCGGTTCAAGGTATTGCTGTATCGACCCTTAATGTGAAGCCGAACACAGGATCGAGAAACGATGAGACCGCGACAGTGACAAACACTCAGTTGGGCCTCTTAGGTTTAGGGCAAAGGCTGCGGATGGCAGAAGAGTTGAATGAAGTACCGAGTGAATATTTCATTCAGTAGACAATGGTCGTGAAAAGACCAAATCAAGAGAAATGGACAGAGAAGCGCAATGTGAAGAGCTCAGCGAACTTCCAATTCCTTCGTGAGACGAGAATGCGCGCCTTCCCGAAAACCGCAGGTGACGATCGTGCACGTGACCTGTCCTAGATTGCCAGTTTACTTTGGATTTAATAGTAAGTATCTTATTGATATATATCTCGAGAGATATTATTCCATATATTGTCACAGTCTCATAGATATATCGTGATTACTGGTCAGAAGAAAGATATGGGCTATGTCATGGGGATCTTTTATACTGTGATGCATTAACCGATGTGGTACCTGGGTGATTCGAAGAGGCTCTAAAAATTTGAACAATACGGGCATACGGATACCCAAATTCTCAAATCATCACAGGCTATAAAGTAAATACACGTATTGTAGCCATAATGTTAACTATTTATTTTTGAAGATTAGAATATGCCGAGAGATCTTTTCTTCCAACTTCATACTGTACTAGAGATCCAGCTAGCCACGTGACCCAGAATTTCCATTTCCCAGTCCTCCCGCGGAGACTCGGTTTTCTATCTTCCACTATACCTTGAGATCAATCTGCGCAGTCGATTGTAATCGTGGAACTACCGGAACCTTACTTCATGATAACATTCATGGATGTCATCCGCTCTCAATCGTGTCCGGAGCCTCTCGGGGGTATCCTCGTTGAGACCAGCGCATTTTCTCGGTCATAACTGGCGCAAGGTAGATATATGCCAATGAAGCACTTTGTTGAAAATTCGTGCATTGTCATGCTAATTGGAGCTACTTCAACTTGTCAGATCCCCCGCCATGATATATCTTTTGTTTCACCTGAATACTACGGCCTGCAGCGGGATTTTCGTCGAGACGTCAAACATTCTTATGCAACCGAAGCTTCTCTTTCCTGCCCCGAACAGCTCGCACCCGACACAAACAACAACGCCGATGTTGGAAGGCGCGTAACGAGCCGACTTACCTGTTCACATCATCACTCCCAGACCACTCGTTCGTCGACACTGCAAACCCCCAGCGCCTCCGAGTCACAACTGGAGCGCCTTGAGGCGAAGAAAGCCCATTCTAATCTGAAGTCAACGCCAAACCAAGAACGTAAACGAAACTCAAAACAAATACCAACGCCGTCCGAGTATCTGAGCAAAACTCTTCAAAAACATGTGTTCGGGCAACAGGAGCATTCCAGTCTTCGCACGTTTCATTATGGCTCCAGAAAAACCCACGGCCGACCCAGCCGAACAATCTCGCTTCAGATCACTTTGGCCGAATATATACGATTGGTAGATCCACTGGTCTCGGGTTATTCCTCACACGCTACTCTATCCGAAACTGGAAATAACTTGGATACCGCGATTGCCCATGTATTTCGGCCTGAGACCTATGCGTATCTGGTTACACGAGGCTACGATGTCGAGGATGTAGTTTCATGGGCATGGGTTTTGAAGAGTCAGGATATTCGCCAAGCTATCACGCGAATGTTAGTCTTGGAGAGTGACAGCCAAGCCAGGCAACGCACTGAGATCCCTGTGTTTATTCCTTTGCTTCTCTTGAAGGAGCATCACCTCGATGCACAGTCTTTTCGGTTACTTCTCGTTCATGCTTTGCATCTGATGAGCGGCCAACCATCACCACCTATCAATTCTTTATACAGAGCCCGGGAAACTATTGAAGAGCCATCTCCAGCTCAGAGTCGCCCCCGCATCACACTGGGAACCTGCGTGGTGATTGTCGATCGCCTGGTTCGACATGCACGGCAGGTCTGGCCTCGTGCTCTTCCGACAATTGCGACTGTGTTTGCCCGGTTTTTGACGAGGCCTCACGCAAAGAAATCCAAGAAGTCTAATATGAGCCAACAAAAACTCGATCGTGGAACCACAGAGAAATTTAATACGTGCCTTTGGCTACTTTCAATGCCCACCAAGGTCAATCCTTTCCGCGCAGCCTCAATTCAGCAACAGGCGCAATTCGAGCTACTTAAGTCTATGGCATCTCAGAAGCCCGTGCTTCCCCTCTCTCGGAGAGGCTATCAAGCCATTGTCGCTGTTCAGCTAGCCCACAAGAAAACGCTTGCTGAGCGCCAATCAGCCGAATTGAAGTCTCCGTCATGGCCACCGTGGAAGGAAGAAAAACTGGGTATGGATGCCCAACGTGGCAATGAGGGATTACAGAGCCGTGCAATGAATGTCCTGGCTCAAATGCTAGAAGCGGGCTACTCTCACCGAGTTTGGGAGAAGACTTCCACCATCTTAGCTGGTTGGGATACTGACCGTAGTCCAACGGTCCAAACAAGAACCTTGGTTCCCCGGCCAGCCTCTCTTTCTAGCGCCACTGACGATGGAACCGATAATTATGCTGCTATTTGGGCAGCTCGAATTCGTGCTACTAGAACTGTTCGCGAAGCATGGGCCTGCTTTTTATCTTATCAAGACCAAGGTCTTCCTCCGAACCCCACCATCTATGCCGAGATGTGTGCTAAGTTGATCTATCGCCAAATGGCAATCAAAAGACGTTTCGATGAGACAGGACAGGCTCTTCCTGGCGACGGGCCCGAGGTTCATGCCGAGCCTGCATCTGCTCGTGATGTTATCTACGTACATACAGAGCCACCAACTATTGAAGATTTGCTTCAAGAAATGTTCTCTCACGGATTTCGCCCGTCGGGTAGGTTTCTGGCCCTCCTGCTTCGATCTGCTCCCACGTTTCGGACAGGATTGGATTATTTGCGACACAGCGAACTCTCCCAAAAACAAGTTGCTGCCTTGTGCGTGGTTTGGGGCCAGCCATCAGACTGCCCGAAGTCTCTTGCTAAGGCCCTCGGCTCCATACCTGACACAGTATTTGTCTCATTTATAAAGCTTCTCTGCACTCGGTCCAAGTCAATCCGGAAGAAAATGATTGGTCGAGATGTTCTCTCGCCAAACGATTTTCCTGCTCTGACGGAAAATACGCAGTGTCGTCAGCCTCTTGCTGCCCTCACCGACTTTCACGAAGGTCTGGGAGAATGGCATCATCCGCGTGCTCTGTGGCATGCATTTCAATTGGTCAAGCTGAGACAACCAGCCTGCCACTCGGCCTGGGTTCACGTCCTCGATACGATGAGTACGGATCGTGTGGGTAAGAGGCACACGGAACGTATTCGTTGTCTGTACCGCATTATTGGATGGCATGAGACTCTTGCGGTGCTTAACTGGATGAAAGACCGCAATGTTGATCGTGGCTCGCAGGGTTTCAAAGCTTTGTGCATCGCCTTCAAAAAAGCCGTTGACGCCGGCATTAAATACCCCGGAATTATGGAAGAGGCTTTGACCTTGATACACAAAGCAACTCGTGGTGATCAATATCTAAGTTCTGATCCAGATGCCTTCGCCGGTATGGTGGAGACTGGCCTCCAAACTCTCAAGCGGGAGTTTGAATTCCTTGTTCTTCCAACTACGGACATGCCAGACCTTGCAGAAGAAAGCGTATTCGTGACAGGACAGGCAGATCAATCCCATCCTCAAATGCCGACCGGTCTGCATGTTCCATCGTTTGTGACTCTACATAGCTTTGTCGGAGCACTTGGAATTGCGGGAGACGATGATGGCCTGTTACATCTATTGCAGTGGATGAGCCATTCTTTCGCCGAGCTCAACGAAGCTTCTCAAGAGCGTCAAAATGGAAACAAGAACATGCGTCTTGCCCTGGTGGCAATGCGAATGTACCTGGAACAGTCGCAATCGAAATCCAAACTACAGGAAGGATACGAAATTTTCTGTCGAACCGGTTGGGAATGGCCCAGCGACGAAGAGATCGGAGAATATAGTCGGGGATTGTACAAATAGTGTAATTTTAGCGTTGAAAATGATACCCACAAGTCTTCTAAGATAACTATTGTATCAAGATGTATCTGGAATAACCAGTTCGTAGTCCTCTTCTACACTATAAATCCCCCAAACCCACGTTGGACAGCTGCAGATCGTCACTGTGGGGACGGACCTCGGCACGACCATCTGAGAAGAACCAAATCCGGTTTGAATCTACAAGATCTCCTTTCCATCTCAACACCACCATATGTCCCAAAGAACCAAGTCATTCATTTGAGATCAGTATGCTGACTCCAAGTGTCGGCCTACTGACAGCCTTACTGGCCAGGATACCGTTGATTTTGAAAACCCTCGTCCAACATGGTATTCACATGTCTCCTGGATCTGGTCGGCAAGACTTGCGCACCGAGTTAACTGTCGCAATCATTCGCTCTTTCATGACGTTCAGTCACCCTGTATCCAAGACCCAGCAAAATAGCATGCGCGATCCTGGGATCAAGGGGCCTATGTGGGTATCTAAAGTTGTCTTACCGAGACCTGAAATCGACGTGCGCAATGCAGTTCTCCATGCGATTGACGAGCTGAAGGCGGGTGATGAGTCCTTTGATATACCTGGAATAGCTTCTGTCGAGGCTGAATGGACTGGCTATCGCAATGGGGTTAATAAAAATGCTCCTAATCCGGATATCTCTGAGACAGAGAAGTATCATGAACTTCGAAAAGAGTGTTCGTCTGATACGACAATCTTATATTTTCACGGAGGTGCCCATTTGTGAGTAAATTCTCGAGAACCCGAAGAAAGCCTGTGTGTTGAAGTGACTAATCCCTTTTCTTAGTTTGATGGACCCCTGCACTCACCGTGTGGCTGTTGCACAACTGTCACGCCAAACTGGATCACCGGTGCTTTCAGTCAGATATCGGCTTGCGCCACAGAATCCATTCCCTGCCGCTCTGGTAGATGCATTGACAGCCTATCTATCACTCATTCACCCGCCGCAAGGCGCATTGCATGACCCAATGCCCGCCAACAAGATCGTCATCGCTGGTGACTCCGCTGGAGGGAATCTATCATTAGCCTTGCTTCAGACTCTACTCACTCTGCAGCGATCGTCACGTTCGATCAATTTCCATGGCAAGGATGTACCTATTGAGTTACCAGGCGGTGTGGCTACTATCTCGCCATGGTGTGATATCACGAGCTCCATGCCCTCGATTGTTCGCAATGCCAAATTCGACTATCTTGTCCTGCCTGCCCTGGAACGCGATGAAGCAGCAGCGGCCCAGCCTTTTGCTCCGTTCCCCTTCCCACCTGATGCAGTATGGCCTGTCAATCCCCCGCGTAGTGACTTTTATGTCAACGCGAAGACAGTACTGCATCCTCTCGTCTCACCTCTCGCCGCGTCCCCTGACCTCTGGAAGAATGCCCCGCCAGTATTTATCACAACTGGCGAAGAATGTCTCTCAGAGGAGGGGTTAATCACTGCTCGTCGACTCCACGAAGCGGGTGTGTCTATTGTAGCGGAACAATTCGAAGGCATGCCCCACTGCCATGGGTTTTTAATGATCAATACGCCCATGGGGAAGAAATTTTTCCAATCATTGTCACAGTTCTGCCGAGACGCTGGCGCCGGCAGTGTAAAGTCCACGGGCTTACTGAACTATATCGGCTTCAAGCCTCAATCATCTCAAGAAATACCCCTCGCGAAAGTTAGCGATGTGAGTGATGAAGAGGTCGGCGTAAGAATGCGGCGAAGTGCAGAATGGCGACTTGAAGGAGAAAAGGAGATGCTGAGGCGTGCAGGAGCACGATTATAGAATTGACGTTTGTATATAATTCCGGATTACAAGGTTGCAAAGCTGTGCAACTTGCTATTGTCAATAACACTATACACTGGTATTATCTACTCCATATACAACATCACATCTTCAAGAGTTAAAGCGAAATTGAACTTGAACTCTGGATAGTCTAATACATCCAAGATGATAGTCGCCCCCGTGTGGCCATAAGTTTCTTATAACACTTTTGAACTCGACTATACATTGGTAAAAGCCGGACTAGTACTCAATCCAGCTTCCTTGCGATTTGAAAAAGGAATTTTCTCCATAGGTGACCTTCTCAGCCTCGACTATTCGATCAAATGTTGCGACATACTGCGCGAAGGCATTCTCTCTCCAACTCTGAATGTACTTCCAAGCCCACTCCTCATCTGGTCCAAATAAAATATTAAACAAATGGATTGTTTCTGCATTGCCCCATCTTCCTCTGCCTAAAAGTGTATCCGAGATAGCGCCCAAGCCGCATAATCTAACGGTGCCAAAGAAGAAAGGTTCTTCATCACTCGTTTGTGTCTCTGTTGGGCTCTCTGGTAGAATAAAGTCCCGGTGACGCTGGGATAATTCCTCCCAGCTTCCTGAATTTGTAATATCAATCTCGGAATGCTCTTCATCTATACTAACAAGGTATCCTGAAAGCGTGTGTCGCTGAGCTGTTGACATTCCAGAAGATCTCTGTGGTATATCCGGGGAGCTGAAAGAAACATCTGTATGTTGGCGGATTTGCTTGATCCATTGAATTCCAAATCTTTCCTCGTCTTCAGGTGACCAACCCTCAGAGACTACTTTCTGAATACTATCGTCACTCGTTCCACTGGAATGAGATAGGTCCTCCCACCAAGATCCTAGGTGGTGGTTCATGCCGAGTAATAACTCGTCACAATTATCTCGGTCTTCATTGTCAAGAGAAACAACGCTCTGTAGAAAGTTCTTACCATAGCCACTGTCTATAAACTTTCTTACACTTATGTTGGGTTGCTGAATATAGGTGCACTCTCCAGGATAAGCACTTTTTGCGCAATCAGGGACAGAAATAAGACGCCACGCATGGTCAGGGCGAAGGTAGACATGCCACATCCAATAAACGATATCTTGTCGCACAAGCTGTTGGATTAAGCTAAACCACATGTTACTCGCCCATCCACGCCGTGGATTGTCCGCGTGTGGATGAAAGTGCCAGTCGTACATCGCGAATTCTGATAAAGCCATTCGAAGAATACCTCCAGGATGCTTGCCATCAAAGTCTTGTTTGAGCCATTTGAATAGCCCTGGAACCACAATACTACCGTTTACCTGCATGGAAATATCTCTCAGATTCGGTGGTGGGTTTTGGCCGAAGCATCGCCGATAAAGGCCCTGGAGCGTAAGGTATTTGAGATTGCTCCAGTTTTCAACCACCGGACGGATGTGTTTTTGTCGGATTACAGAACTGTCGGCTATGATCTGAGCAAATAGTATCGATGTTTATTTGGTCCTGGTTCTTGTATACTTTCTGGCCGAATGTTCGTAAAACCTCACGGCAGTTATGAGCATCCTTAGTAGAATCTCCGTCTTGGAAACCTGAGAATATGTGGCGAAGAGTCTCATCAGTGAGCATACAGCCACATAATGAGACTCCTTTTCGCTTTCGTTTCTTGCCTTGAGATGCCATTCTTGATTCCGATACTTCTACCTCTGACGTCGAGGTCTCAGATTCAAGTTGGCCATCATACGAGGATTCTCTTGAAGATTCTGGGCTTGGAGTATGAGCGAAATTGGTGGGTTGACTAGCATCGTCGTCGTATTCGTAGTCACATACAAGAGCTTTTCCACTACCGACAGAGCAACAAAATCCATCTTCGTCAATCTCAAGGCCAAGTTGTTGAAGTGTCTCTGCTGAAAGTGGCCTTCTACAACGATTAGAGAAAGCTTTAGCAATGTCTCCCTGCATGACAGCTTTCTCTCGTTTAATACCCCGTGCTTTCGTAGAAAGGCGATTTACAATTTCGTTGTTTTGTTTATCATGAGACGTACACTCTCATAGTCCAGGCTAGTCGACAGTAACCTGCTAACTCTCTCCGCCATCGCTCGAGTCTTGACACGCAAGAAAAAGGCTTTGGCATTGTCCCTGCCCCATACCTTGATAGACCTTTCGCGGATATGGTCGATATACTCTAGCCTCTTTTCTCTGTTACAAATAGTATCCCTAGCCGCCTGCCAACTATACCGGAAGCCCTCTTCATCCAGCTCGTGTCCCCTCCAGTATTCACCTTTGTGAACGAAATCGTGGAGCATACACAAGTAGTCTTCACTGGTCTCAATGAATCCTAAAAGTTCAGATTGCATCTGCATTGCCAGAGGGTATACGTCATCGCGTGAGCATTCATTCAGAATTTGATTTGCCTCTTCCATTGATCGTATTGTGTGTCCCTGGAGGGAAACATTTGATGGGAAGCTAATGGTCTCCATTATGGACAGTACTGAGTAAAATTCGCGAAAGCAACCCAAAAAGAATAACAAAGACATGCAAAGTCTATAATTTATAGACTGAAAGCGACAATACATCCCAGTGGTATTTATATGCTACTTCGAAGACCACCGACTTGTCAAAGAATTCCAAAGGCTCAAAGACAACAAAGGTCAAAGAAACCAGGAACTCGAGGATTTGTTCCAAAGAGATGGAGAAAGAGAGCTGGCTAGCAATTTTATTGAGGAAATCAATGAGAACGAACCATACCAGTACACTGTCAGTACCTTCTTATCACTGATACCACTTAGAAAGTGTATATAGAAGTAGCCTGGCTGGTTGATGTAGTATAGATTGGTACTAGCCTCCAATTTATACACATCCATTAATCAGGATATAACGACTAGTAGTAATATTGTGAGTACTAAATTAAGACCTCAAGACATACATTCTTCTTCTAGAGTGTTCATTAGCTAGTTATATGATTGTTAGGTATAAACGAGTCTACTCTGTTATTTCTCCAATCTCCATACATCAGAAGTGGTAGCCGACCGCCCGGCAACCATCGGCCATCATCGGCCCAGCTTCCCCACACCCGAAGTTCCGACTTCTCCATTTTGTACATACTCAGTCCTGCCTCTACTTTTTGCCCATTCTTGTAATCGTGTCACATTGACTTTTTATTGACGACAGAGATGGCTACCGTATTGTCACCGCGGCTCGTCCGCCTCGCCACCAAGCCTATCGTTACACGTCCAACCGTGGCATTCACCCGAGTCTTCGTCTCGCGATACAGCACCAGCAGCAATTCCGACGACATCATCCTGACCCAACAAATTCCAGCTCCAGGATCTGGACATGTGCGCGTGCTGCAGCTAAACCGACCGAAGGCCCGTAATGCGATCTCACGTGAGCTTCTCGAAAACCTTTCATCGCAGGTGAAATCTATTGCAGCGGAGAATGGCAACGGACCAACACGGGCACTGGTCGTTGGAAGTAACGTTGATGCGGCATTCTGTGCTGGTGCAGATTTAAAGGAGCGCGCTACAATGTCACCCGCTGAGTGAGAACCTCCCTTGTTCACGTGGTATACTCTTCATTCTCTGAATCATTCAGCTAATCGGTGGTCACGTTACGGGAAAATAACAGAACAGAGGACTTCCTCTTGAAACTCCGAAGTACCTTCAAAGAGCTTGCCGAACTTCAAATTCCTACGATTTCCTCCGTCTCTTCTATGGCTTTGGGTGGCGGTTTGGAATTGGCACTCTGCACTCACCTTCGCGTTTTCGGCTCATCCAGCACTGTCGGCCTCCCCGAAACTCGTTTGGCCATCATTCCCGGAGCAGGAGGTACTTACAGACTGCCTGGGTTGATCGGCATTCCTCGCGCTCGCGATTTGATCTTGACTGGTCGACGGGTATATGGCCCCGAGGCCTATTTTATGGGACTCTGTGATCGCCTGGTGGAGGTTCTCCCTGAGGAGGCGACCCAAGAAGGCGTGGCACGCGAGAAGGTTCTTCGGGAGAGCATCAAGGTGGCTTTGGATATTTGTGAGGGTGGACCTATCGCCATCAAGCAGGCCCTGATCGCGGTGCAAGGCGCTGCCTTGGGCGAAATCTCGGAAAATGCTGCCTACGAGGGCGTTATTGAGACCGAAGATCGTTACGAGGCGCTTCGCGCTTTCAGTGAGAAGCGGAAGCCAGCTTTCAAGGGCCGGTAATTTGAACCGGTTCCAGGGGCTTATATCATTCCGTTCTGGCGTCTTTTGGTCTAAATTATTATATGTATCTCAAGTAGTCTTTGCATATCTATACCAAGTGAAACATATTCCGTTGGAGCTATCAGGTGCGCAAGTTGAGTCACACTTATTAGTACCATTGGCGTCGAAAGCTTCTTGAGATACAAGGTGCAGTCATAATGTTTGTATTCGTCAGCTTTTTCTCACAGCCTTTCTATATTTCTATATAGGTTCATTCGTAGATCACTAGTGATGATGCCTGTTCCTCAAGGAGTGCCCGACTATCTATAGTACCAGGTTGAGGACTAGAGGGTACTAACTATATGCTTTGTATCCAGTAGATCTGGCTTTTAGCAGGACTATGACTAGGCCAGTAGCTTCGCTTGACGTAATGAAAGAACATTTTTTTAATAGAAACTGTTGGTACTAGTAGAACATGAGATCTGAGGCAGTGAAATTGAAAGGCCATCGTTGCTTATTCCGCCATTCGTATATCGAATTCTCCGATGCGCCGCCTCGAAAAAGCGCCAAGAGTGCATTTCCCCTGCTGCAAGTACCCGTAAACCCTCTGCATGTCGTTTTTTTTTGGTTTCGGCAACTTCATCACCTCCCATTTCCGGGTTTCGTCCCTTCGAAGAGACTAGCTCTTCAGCTAGGCAATAATGGAGGCATGGGTTAACATGACTCATGAAGTAGTTAGTAGGCGGCCGTTTTCTTCAAGGATATCGCCCCGGGCGATGGCGATCTCCCTTCGAGCCGGGGTTCCTGCATCATTCTGCAGGGCACTACCGTGGCGCAGTCTACCCTCCTCGCCCGCCAGTGGGTAACAGTGCCTGAGATCGAAATTCAAGCAAGTCGAGCGAGGCTATCAACATCCTTTGCACGGCCCGCGGATCCACCGGGCGAACCTTTGGGTCATCCGGCGTGGTCAGGGGGGAGATCTATGCAAATCAACACAAGATCACCTGCAGGCGCGAATCAGCCTGATGCCTATGCCTTTATATACCGCGGGGTTCGTCCTGATTTGCTTTCTTTCCTTTCCCCACATCCTTTTCACTTCTTCTTCTTCTTCTTCTTTATCAACAATAATAACAGCATGGACTTGAATAATCGAGTGTGACAACCTGTATCATGTCCGAAGCCCCCCGTTTCAAGCCTTTTGGCTTGACACAGGTTTACCTACCCCGAGATGGACTCCCCACTGTGGATATTGTCTTCGTCCACGGTCTCAATGGCCATCCCCACGATTCATGGACAAGTAAATCGACAAACTGTTTTTGGCCAGTTGATCTCTTGCCAGATATCCTGGCACCTCTACGTCCACGCATCTTGACCTACGGATATAATGCGAATGTTACCGCGTTCACGGATGGTGCCTCGCGAGACTCGATCGTTAGCCACGCTGAAACTCTGGCTTCAAATTTGGCTGCCAATCGTAATGTAAGTTCCTTTCGTTTATATTTACACTGCAACATCAGAAAATACGGATTCTGACTGCTTGCTCTTTTTTTTTTCTTTTAGCTACGAGGGTGCACCGATCGTCCCATTATCTTCGTGTGTCATTCGCTGGGTGGTTTAGTCGTCAAACGCGCTCTGATCTACAGCCGTAGTTTGTCCAATGAAAAGATCGAACACCTCCGTTCTGTATACGTTTCAACTTTTGGTGTTCTTTTCCTTGGAACCCCACATAACGGCTCCGATATTGCGAAATGGGGGCTGCTGTTACACAACATCTGCAGTGCTGTGATGCCAAAGAAGTTTATGGAAGCCTCTCCACAGCTTGTTAAGGCCCTAAGAACAAACAACGAGACTTTGCAGCATATCAATAGCTTATTTGCTGATATCATGAGTCGTTTCCACATCTACCTCTTTCACGAAACTCGCTCAACCGACGTTCGTGGAACACGGGAAATTATCGTCGACGAAGCATCGGCTGCGCCCTACCTAGAAGGCGTTGAACGAATGGGTATCGAGGCAGATCACAGCCATATGTGCAAATTCGATGATGAAAACGCCCCAGGCTATGAGGTGGTCGCGGAGGCGATTCTTAGATATTCTCGTCAAGCGCCTACAGTGATTGCTGATCGCTGGGTTGAGGAGAAGAAGGCTCGTACCCTCGAAAAGCAGGCCAAGGCCAGGGAAATTTATGATGGTAAGTGCAGAAACTCAAAAGTCTTGAATTGAAGCCTAACTGTTGCAGGTAGAATAGACGACCCAATTGGACATAGCATGCCTGACTTGAAATCGACTGGTAGGGCTCTCCCCCCTCCGGAAGAAGCAGTGACCCTGAAGGATTATGAAATCGAGGAGCCCGCTGTTTGAAACTATGTACGGGCAATATCATGATCTTTTTGTCTTTCCTCTTCTTTCTCTTCCAAGCATGCCCCTGAATGATATGATTTGGATGGCTTTGGATCTTGCTACGCGGCTTTCGTTTTCACTCGAGATTCTCTCTCGAATATGCTCTTTTTGCAGATTCCCCTCTCATTGAAGCCCTCATTTGTATCTTAAATACAATGACCGATCACAGGGCGGCTCCTTTGTTTTCAATCCTTCACTCTAGCTGATACTACTATCCAATCTTTTGAATATATTACTTCTTTCCGAGTCAGACTTGGCTGACGTCTCTTTTTTCGCAATAGGTCAATCTGTCCCAGCGCTTCCTCGAGCGCCAGCCTCTGAGGGTCGCAATTCTCCTGTTTCCGATGTAAGCAATAGTGATGTTTTGGCTTTATCGCACTATTCAAATAAGGAACCCCCGATTTTTGTGGCTCCTGCGGGATTTCATCCCAACGCAACTTTCTTTGGTATGCAAAAGGAGCTAGATATTCTGCACAGTCGTTTATTCAAGGCTAAAGCTCGGCCCGAGCGCACTATGGCTGTCCTCATATCTGGGGTACCAGGGTCTGGAAAAACACATTTGGCACGTCAGTATGCTTTTACTCAGCGAGAGTGCTATACTGGTGGCATCTTTTGGATCGATGCAAAATCCAGAGAATCTATATCTAAGTGCTTTTGGGAAATTGCACAGGCTGCTACTCTGATTGACAGGAAGATCAGTGAGCCCGAATATCAAGAGGCCCAGACTTATGTTAATGCTGTACGAAATTGGCTACAGACACGACATGACTGGCTGTTGATTTTCGACGGCCTAACATTTGACCATGATGAAGACATCAACGGATTTCGACCTTTCCTTCCCTGGAACAAGAGATGCTGCATTATATATACCTCTATTGATACAACGTTGCGGAAGAAGCAGCGTTTATTCGAGCCATATTGTCTATCAATGCCTCGCATGCTTGTGGAAGATGCATGCAAACTTCTTTACAAGGACCTTGGCATCAGAAGACCCACGAAAGAGCAGGCTTCAAAGGCGATCGAATTGGTTGAGCACTACGAATGTTTGCCATTAGCAATCCATGCTATTGGCCACCGTCTCAATGCCACTCGCAAGCCAATTGAGAAATATCGTGTCAAGCACCAGGTGACAGATAAGAAGCTTGCTGAGCCATTCCTTAGTATTATGAATGATCTATACCGTCTACAACAGCACCAGGCTTTGAATCTGATCAACTTGCTCTCGTTCCTTGGCCATCATGTCCCAGTGGGCTTATTGAATCTCGGAAAACATGAAATGTCTGCCGAGAATGCAGAGATTCAAAGTATTGCTCAGACGGGGGAGGATCCCGACCTCGATACTACACTTGGTACTCTTATTCACTACGGTCTGATTGAGCGAACATCAGACGTCGACTCTTCTAGTTTCAGGTATGATAAGCAATCGTCGGATGAGTTGAGTAAAGATTCAAAGTCGCAACCAGAGTTGATGTGGTCCATGACAGAGAGCAGCCAGGAAGGGTCCTTTTCTATATACGGTGAAAAAGTCAGTGTCGATGTGGTAAAAATCCATAGCGTGGTCCAAGGTTTTTGCCGCGATGAACTTCGAATTAAGGATGAAGAATACAAGGATGCGATGGACAAGCAGAATCCCGGCTTCTACGATTCTTGGTTGATTGTTGCAACTCGATTCTTGTGCAAATCTTACGAGACGGCGAAAGAAAAAATGAGCCACCACCATGATTGCGGTCTTGTTCGCGACTATCGAGAATACGAAACTCATGCATCTCGTTTGGTTGAGCTGTTTCCCAAAAAGACATCAATGAACGCACATCCACCAGTTCTTCAGGAGGCTCGAGAGTATTTGAGACAGCTTATGAAAAGCATCCACAATGAGATCGACCGTATGTCTCCGAGCTCTTCCCAGGAGTCATCGCACAATCAGAAGTCGGTCTTTGATAGGTCCAGCAGCTCATCCTCATCATTTCCTGAATCATCTGCAGATGAGGGTTTGTCACGTCGATCGACCTGGAATTTTACTGAATCTGGGTCTCCTCGAGCCGAGTCCCCTGAAGAGATGGTCAGCAGTACTCGTTTTCGATTGGAATTATTCCCACCCCATATTTTTAGACAGGCGGGGTATGAATCAGAGGATGGCTATGAGACAGACAAGGAGACACACGGCGCATTGCAGATCTCCCCAGCTTTGTCGCAAATGAGCCAGAACACCGAGAAACCCAAGTCCTCACCTGCCTCAAGCCCACCTCCGTCTAATGACCATGGTTGGCAGGTCGTTGACCGACACTCCAAAACGCTGACACCCAAGGAAAGAAAGCAAAGGAGACGAAATAGAGGTCCCCGGAGGCTACAAGGCAGTAAGTCGGCCGCTCCACTTGTAAAGGTCTCTCCGATACATGGGAGAGGATCCTCAAGTCGTGTATCCGCGGACGATCCAGGCAGGTCTACAATTTTGGCCTCGGCTGCCGAGCAGGCCTTGACTGCTGTACGTCGATCCAGTGACGGGCAGAACACCGCTGAGACTCCGGATCGGTCTTCTATGCAAGTGCCCTTGGACCAAGAGAATGTGCCATCATATGCCAATGTCGCGGCGCGACGTATGCTCGAGGCAGAGCTCCCACTTAGACGCCCAGCATCCATACCCCATACTCTTCATGGAAGGGATCATCTCTCTGGCGTACAGATGAAACCTTCTGTAGAGTCCCATGAAGGGCAGACTGGTCAGGCTTTTGGCTCCCCGCTAGCTCATGAGTTGACTTCCCGTGAGATTCCACCTGAACCACTTACTCGTTCGACCTATAGCGATTCTGGTACCGATCTTTATCAACAACAACACCAGCTGGATGGGCCGGGTTTATATACAGCAGCAAACTCATCTCGCCGATCTTCAGTCGCCACTGCTTTCGAGTCTTCTATGCGAGACCTATCTGCCAGTGTACCATCAGTGCTTCCTTATCCACTTGCTGTACGAGATATGTCTGCCAGCACACCGTCACTCCTCCAATACCCACCCCCTTTGCCTTATGATGAAGACATCAGTGTTACCATGTCACCACATAGAAACCGACCATCCAGGCCAGTGCAACCGGTTACATCTCCTCCAAGGAATCCCACACCAATATCTCACCCATCAGCGATCATGCCTGGCGCGCTGCCTCTAACCCACGCCTTCTCTGACAATATAATCCCACGACCGTCAGAGGGTCTTGGACCTGGTGGAATATCCCGCGGATCTTCAAACTTCTCACATCAATCCTGGGCGACAGAGCCTGTTCGATCACCGCCGCGGCTCTCGCCACTCCCAAGCTTTCAACGCCCAGCGGAATCATTGCGTACTGTGCCATCAACAGCTCAACAGGCACAACTACAGCTACAGCAACAACAAGCTGTCTCGGGAGTAATAGATTGGGCAAGTGATCTACCTCGGCCAAGGAGCGCTCTCCAATCAGATGCACTTTACCCTCCACCACGCCACGAACGCCTGGGGTCAGTGGATGAGCGACTACTCAAGATGAACCTTAAATGGAATCCAGAGATAGCTTCCGCACACGTTCTTAATACCACGGGACATCAAGTCGAAGTTCATGAGGCACGTCAAAGGCTACGCGAAGCTGGTATACCTCAAGTCCCGCAACATATGCCAACATATCAGATGTATCACCCCAATTTGTCCGGCCCTTTGATCCAGGATGGTGTTCATTTTTATGCTCCGGCGCTGGCGCCAGAGCCAAACTTAGAAGCATACAGGATGCGGCCGCGAAGTGGAAGTTCGCCACCACGCCCTTTGAATCGCGAGGGATTAGGTGTTAGGTTTTGAATACATTCCAAGGCGTTTTTGATTTCATTTAATACTCAATACTTGTATTCTGCATTGTGATTCCCCTCATGTTCTGTTCTTTGCTATGCATTATCAATAAAGGCGTATAGAAACAATATACTATAGCATTTGCATCTCAAGGAGCATCGATCAATCGAGATTTGCTTAGTGTTCTTTCAGTCCTAGATTCATGGATGGTAATCACCAACCACTATTAACTAGAAGTAGTTGCCTACATAAAATCCAGTATTCTAAGGCATCCTTGAAAAAAAAAAAAAAAAACTTGTAATGCTTAAGAGGCAAAGGTTTGCCTCTTTTAACGCATCTCTCGAAACGATCCCTAAAGATAGGCCATATACATACATGACATTAGCGGAGTAAAGGCAGCCTCACTTTACTACGTGGGTCCATGGTCATTTGAGCTTCGAACTTCTGTATTGCATAGTTTGTGATAGTGCACGTAATCAAGCCTTGACTCTTCGGTGCTTGAGCCATCCCATATCAGAGGGTGATTCGAGAATTGAAATATTGATTGATTTATGCATACGTGCATCTGTAAGGGCTGAATACCGATTTGACGGCAGTTTAGCCTTAACAGATACGTGTAGGAACAAATCAATCAATCAATCAATTCTCGATCCACTTGCTGGTATGGGGGAAAGGTGATTCTGAAGGGTCAGGTGATTCCACTTGTGAGCGAGATTATTACATGTATGTATCATCCGTGATCAGGAGGATTCAAAATATGGTTGAAGGTCGTACTTAATAAGGCCAGGCCTTTGGTCTTTTGGTACAGTACGAAGGACTGCAGGAGTTGGAATATGCCTTTTTTCTGCCACCATACAATTACTCTATCTATAGGCGGTGTAAGCATTATCTCAGAATCACGCGACACCGCTTTACATTATGGAGGACCGCATTCTCAAAGGGGTTAAGGACGCGTTGCTTATTTCCGGAGTTACGAAAAGGCGTGCAAATGAGAGTTTCCCTTGCCACAGCCACACTCCCTCTCCTCTCCACTTCTGATACGCCAAACGCCGCTCTCCCAGTACATATTGAGATCATGCGAGATTTTTCTGTTGGTGACTTGACTTTGATGAACCCCATGTGACCGGCTCACTTGCTTTGATCATCTCGCGACGCGCTCTTCATACAAATACCCCACCGTGGTACAAGGAAGCTCTGATATTGCAGACTGTCTTCTTTTTTTTCTTCTCTTATTCACTCCTTTTTCAAAGACACAATTCTACCCATTGAAGGCTGTCCATAAACGGCCATTATAACTTGACAGGATGGGAAAAGCCTCCCGCCGAAAAACACCTGCTTCATCGCCGGGCTCATCAGGTGCATCGACCCCGAACTCTGCAACCTCTGGCCCTATTCCTCCGTTCACCAAAATCCCTGCGATCTTGAATCCCTTCGTCGAAAATTTATCCACGGACGAGGTATATCTTATACATATCGATACAACAGCGACAGATCTGAAATGGCAAACGTTTCTTGTACCATCTGTGGTGAACGTTGTGGTGGCTGCAGTGATAGCCTTACGAGTATACTGGGGGTTTAGCACCTACCCAGCTCTTATAGCTGTCTTCCTTGGAATGGAGAGCTCTTTAAGCTTTGACACGTCAACGGCTTCTTGGTTTGAAATCGCACAGGCGATTTTCCGACGAACAGGCACTATCTTCATAGACTACTTCCTCGTGACTCTTTTCCTGTCATGGCCATTCCATTTCGTCACAGGCCCCGTGCGCTGGCGCCGTGCGGTTGGATTCCGGGACCGTGAAATAATTGTTCGCCGAAGTAGCCGCAGCTGGAGCCGCAAGCTAGAGCGCAATAAGTGGATTCGCCATGATGAAGCCATGCGTGACAAGATCGTCGCTGCCGTCACTCCAGAGAGAATCGGAAAGACTGGTTACCTGTTGGTCGATGATGACTGGAACCTGGATTATCAGGCTATGATTCGTGCTCATGCCCTGGTCGATCTTACCCGCAAAGGCGATGGCGTTCAGCTTGACGAGTTTCGCACGGCCGTCTTGGTTCATACGGATTCAGATGGTTGGCTTGTCTGGCGTGTCGCAGATGAGAACACGCCTGCTGGTCGTGAACGAAATGCGCATCGAGACCAGGTGCTTGCCTTTAAGGACAAACTCACTGCATTGGGTAAGGAAAGTTTGTTTTACCGTTGGGTAGAACTAGTTCAATGGGAAAGTTCCCAGCCCGGTGGATTTACTCCGGAGAGGCAACAGTCTGCGATGGTCCAGGTCCAACAAATGTTTGAGCAGGAGAATATCAGCTTCAGCGATTTTTGGGATGACTTAGGTGGCATGCAAGGACTTGAAATGCCGCAACAATAACAGCTGTCGTTCTGGCTGAGCTCAGTCATCATGCATATTAGGTACGGGCTTTATGTATAAGTGTCCAGGAAGCCAATCAACGTCCACATTTGCGGGCAAATGCAAGCATTTATCGGAGCATTTTCGTTCGGTCTTACCACTCAGAATTCGGCATATCAATTTAGGTCTGTAATTTAGCAAATGAAGTAATTCCAGGACATAAATCGGAATGAAGTAAGAAGCAGTGCAGCCACGGGTTATCTTCGCCTAGAATTTGAAGAGGAAGCAAACGCCTCTCTGAGAATTTGCTCGTTGGTGAATTCTATACTACATAGCTAGAGCACTAGTAGAATTCCGTCTAGGGCACTCCGTACTACCCGATCTATTGTTCTACCTGCCATGCAATCTACGAACCAAATCCAATATGCGGATTGTATGATGGCATTAGAATGACAGTAAAGTCTGGAGTGTAGATAAGCTTCTCCTAAAAACAAAGGTTGAAAAAAAATCATAGACAAAAGAGTCCTATTCAAGTATGGAAATGCCCGATTGACAAGGTTTGCATATCTTTTCGTAACTCCGGAAATAAGCAATGCGCCCTTAACCCCTTTGGGAATGCGGACCTCCGTATTTACCCAAAGGACCAAACCTCGCGCTTAATCGGCTTCACACTTCTTCTTCCCGCGAGGGAATTTTTTTGTGCTTGTCGACACGATGTCAACTCCTCGCAAGAATGATAGAGTGTCTCTCGCGCGTCACCATCATCCACAGTCACCCTTTGGTCGCGCCGAAGACGCTAGTCACGAGTTCGAATTCGAGACCAACCTTGCATCCCCTCCGTCCAAGCAGAATGGAACGCGTCCTCGACATAACTACCGTACAGGCACTCTAGCTGGTGCATACCGTGCTGTCTCACGAACCAGTATGTCGGATGAAGGCGCCCATTTAAACTCGACTCCTAGCCCGCGACATTCATGGAACCATGTCTACAAGCTATCACCAACCTCCGACAACTCGAATCCACCCGAAGAGCTCGCCGATGCCTACAAAAGGATTGAAGAGGATGGAACACTGGCAGACTACGTACAGTGGGATGATGGTGAAGCTTCATCAGGGAAACGTTCACCTGGTCGTCTCAGTCGCTCATCGTCCAGACAACGAGAACGAGGATACAATAGAGGAGTACATGATGGCAGAGCCTTCTCTGAAGGGGGGTTTCTCGATGAGGCGATCTATAAATCTCCATCCGGACGCACCCCCGACTACTCACGAGATGAACAACGGCTCCGACGAGTTACAGGCAAAGATTCCCCGATCTTCAGCAAGGCAAAGACCAATACTCGCGCAGCTTTAACAGCGGACAATTTACAGCGACGTGAGGATGAGGAACAACAGCCAAGAGACGATGACCGCCATCACCAAGACCAGCATACGTTTCCGGAAGATGACGGTGAAAGTGGCCCTTCGTTAAATCTCCCGCGCACCTGGGGTAGTCGTGCTGCACGCCGACAAGAATGGCTACGGAATGTCAGTGGAGGCTCTGGTTCAGAGCCAAAGGAGCAAGCAAATGAGAGGGAGAGAAATAACGTCTCTCATGATGCTCCAGTATCTACTGCGGATGTGATCGAGAAACACGCTGCTAGACCTGCACGTGAACCTCCCCGTGTCGGACGGGCTGGCGCTGCATCTTCTCGAGGAGCCCTCGAGGAACGCGTCGCTAACCTCCGTACGCATACCATGCAAGAGCCGAAAGAGCAAACTGGCCTTGGCTTGAGCCAGAATGCAACCCAGTCAAATGGCGATGCCATTCCCAATACGCCAATCGTGGTTTTCAAAAATTCCACATTAAACAAAAACAATACAGCAAAACGGGACTCGCAAGAGCTTCTTCGCAAGCTCTCAAGGACGGAAAGTCCGAAGTTGGATCCAATGCAGACTCCTGAGCCACCGAAGCTCTTTCAAAGACAAATTCACGATAAGACGCCCCGGGTGACCGGCGCGTGGATTGACACACCAATGACGGAACGAGCTGTCAACATTCCAGAAGACCTGACCAAGGACATTGTTCCTGCAAAGAAAAAGGAGGACACAGCTTCTGATATAAAACCGGTAGCACCCACAGAGATCGAAGCGAGGCAGAATGATACTCGTCCGGTTGAGAAAGAGAAGCCATCTGCTGAGTCTATCAGTGTCAAAAGGCCAAGATTGAGGTCCCCTCTTGCACGACCTAAATTACCAAAGAGTGCACTCGAAACAGTCATTGAAGATGCCAATTCCGGTAAAGAAGCTCTCGATCTGGGTGACGATACTATCGAATCTCTCCAGGCGATTATGGATGACCAGACTGAACTGAAAACCGAGGAAGAAGAGGAGGCCGCCTACGAGCAAAAGGTGTTGGACCGACTTGAGCTGGCCCGTCGGAATGGTGAAGGCTCTGATGAGTACGAAAGAATAGAGACCAAGTTGCAATCATTAACGAAGCACATCACCGAGGTCAAAAAAGGTCTTGATCGCCTGCAAGGACACATTACCAATGGTTTCGAGGATTTGGATGCCAAGCAAGATGCCGCAAAGACACCCCACTCGACTTCGACCTCGACTTCGACTTCTGATCCTACTTCTAAGTCAAGCGGATCCTTCAATACGCCATCGAATGCCCACTCCTCTATTACCATTCCATTGCCTCGACTGTGGAAGCGAAGTCTCACATCTCAGCGTCTCCGACCCACCAAGCTTGGCTGGGCTACGTTTATTTTGCTATCCTGGTACATCACCGAATGCACAATGACGGAGATGTATGCCCACCCATTAATATCCGACCATTGTACTGGCTATTGTCTCCGGCCAGACGCGCCGGTATTTCCCTTTGTCACGGTGACAATGCTGTGGCGTTGGTCTCGCTTGTCGACTCTATTAGCACCAGTCTTGACAATTGCCATAGCTCTATTCCGACTCGTGACGCAGCTGCTGGGGCTATGGGACGGCTATGTGGACGATCCAGCAATTATCACCAATCTCGTCGGCGAGATTCGTATCAATGGAACTCCGGTGGCTGTCCCTTGGCTAATCCCGCCGTCAAAGACTCAGGCCTTCATGCCTCCGTCTGATATACCCCCTCCGCCGCCACCGCCTGTGTGGACGCCGCGTAATGAAGCACCCGTGCAAGTAGCCGATGATCGGGCTTCTATGGATGATGATGAATATCTTTGATTTGGAAGGAAAGGCAAACAATTTCTGGCGTTCACCGAACTGGGCTGTTTTAGGAAAGGCGTTGTTAGTGACGGACATTCATGGCCTAGTCTTTAAGGATACCCACAATTTCATCAATCAGACTTCTACAGGGTATAGCCCCTCTATGTCATATACTAGAACCTAGAATTGCCTCTATGGGTGCGTCCAGGTCTGTTGATCTACTGCACTGCTGTACATTAGTGTAAGATGCAATTGCCAAGATTGATGATCATTGAGACACTGGCCAGAACTTGAAAGGGTGGGATGGTCTGGTAAATTCCAACGGCAAGAATATATCATTTTGGTATCACTTCTCGGCCTAACAACTTCAACTGTCTGTCTGTATATTGGAACCATGCCTTTAAATCTGACTTACTATATGACGATGTATATAGAGTCTATTTATAGACTCTATAAATGGATCGATATAGCTATCGCGGAATACAAGCAAATGGAGCACACTCATGATTTTCCGGAATAACGCAAGTTTAATGAGCTCTTGGCCAAAGCATGTACAAGCCAGTAGAACTTTCGAATTTATTTCCTCGAATTTGCTATTTCTTGATTTATTGAAATCAACACTTATATAGAAACACGTGATGCGCATTACCCCACGCAAATGCGCTGACTCACCGGCCGATCTTTTGCGAGGGGCAGAATTTCTCCGACAGTATAGAATCGAGAAGCCACCATTGAGCAGGGTGAGTAACCTACAAGAAGACTGTTGGAAACCACATGGAGCGCTAATAGATGTTGAATAGTACTCGACAATTGCCCACCATGGCGGATCAAGCAGGCCAACCCCCAGCACTCGACAACTTGAGTCTCGCCGATAAGGCGCCCGCCTCGAAGGCCACTGGACAAGTTGTCACTCCATTCGATGTCTCTGGTGGAGTTGATGAGACCGGAAAACTTCTTCCAGTCGACTATGACAAGCTTGTGCGCGAATTTGGTGCCACTCCCCTCACCCCCGATCTCCTTGAGCGATTTGAGAAGGTTACTGGTCATCGCCCGCACCGATTTATGCGCCGTGGAATTGTATTCAGTCATCGTGAGCTGAGCAAGATTCTTGATCGCCATGAGAAGGGTCAGCCCTTCTACCTTTATACTGGACGTGGACCCAGTAGCGACAGCATGCACGTTGGCCACACTGTGCCATTCGAATTCACAAAGTATGACTCTTATCTCTGTTTCTCGCAAGACTCCAATGACTTTGCTAACGCCTACTTCCTAATCCAGATGGCTCCAAGATGTTTTCGATGTCCCCCTCGTTATCATGATGACCGACGATGAGAAATATATGCACTCCGCGAAGATCGACGTTGACGACGCTAAACGATACACAAAGGCGAATGCCCGGGACATTATTGCTGTCGGATTTGACATGAAGAAGACCTTCATCTTCAGTGATTTCGAATTTGTAGGAGGCGCATTCTATGAGAATATTTGCAGAATGGCAAAGCGTATCACCATCAACCAAGTGCGGGGTACATTTGGATTCAACGACAGCAACAACATCGGCGAATTCCACTTCTGCGCTACTCAATCCGCCACTGCTTTTGCTACTAGTTTCCCTCAAATCTTCGGTACTGACAGGAAGAAGGTGTCTTCTATTCCTTGTCTGATCCCGTGCGCCATTGACCAAGATCCCTACTTCCGTCAATGCCGTGAGCATGCCGAGAAGATGAAGTATAAGAAGCCCTCGCTCATCCACGCCATTTTCCTGCCCGCTCTGCAAGGACCTGGATCGAAGATGTCGGCCAGTATCGACTCATCGGCAATTTTCATGAACGATACCCCTAACAAGATCAAGAACAAGATCAACAAATTCGCCTTCTCCGGAGGTCGGGAAACCGCCGAAGAGCACCGCGAGCTGGGTGGTAACTCCAAGGTCGATGTGCCCTTCCAGTACCTGACTTTCTTCCTTGAGGATGATGAGGAGCTTGAGCGTATTCGCGCTTCTTACGAGAAGGGCGAGATGCTCACTGGTGAAATGAAACAGCGCTGCATTGCTGAGCTGCAGGAGTACGTCAAGGGCTTCCAGGAGCGCCGCGCCAAGGTCACTGATGAAATCGTGGCTGAGTTCATGCGCCCACGCGCTTTGGAATGGAAGGGAAATCCCAGCCCGGTCGTGGCTGAGAAGAAATAGAATTTTTTAGATCGGATTCCATTACTGGTTGACCCTAAAAAGAAAGGAAGAAAGAAAACAGAACAAGATAGCATACTTCTACACCGCAGATATAGTTGCGATGAGGACCATACCCAATTGATTATTTCCTCGGTTCATTTCATTCTCTTAATAAAGATTAGTTTATGTCTTATTCTTCTTTAGTGGCAGGTTTCAGCTTTGCGCTTTCGACCCATGATTCAGTACCACTACGCCAAGCATAAATCCTCGAACCCCGTTACTCAACCAACACTCCTCGCCATCCACGAGGTCTTTCTCCAAAATGGTCTGCTCTATACAAAATCCCTGGGATAAAGCATATCTTCTGCTTGTACCGGCATTGCCGCCACTACTCAGCGGCGGCGTGATCCAAGCAGGTTCAGCTGAGTTTTGACCTGATGGCATTGAATTTGGTCTCCGACGTTGAAAGTATGGAGTGGTGATACTCCCTTCCATTACCTCCCCCTTTGGATTAATTAAGAGGACCTCTGCGGTTTCAGCTGGTGAATTAATGCCCGCCCTCAATCGCGCAGCCGTATAGTCATCCCGAGCAGTAGTTTTGTGCGTGGTAAACCCCGAAGGTAGAATAGGTTGACTATCGATATATACACGCCATACAGGCGGCGCACTGCTAGTACGAGATGGGATCAAAAGATTCAATGGATCGATCATTGCGGTTGGATTGACATCGACTGAGCGCTTGCCATTGATATCCACGACTATTCTCAGCCGCCATGGCTTGCTTCGATCCGGTATTGACTCGTCAAGGAATGATTCGAAACTTTCTAGATCTCTTGACAGCCAATTTGACGCGTCTTTCCATCCAAAATGGTGTGCGGCAGCTATCAATCGATCTCGGTGGTAGGGCAAAAGGTAGTAGGGTGAGTTTTTCGGATCTGGATAATTATCGGCATTGCGAGCAATGGCTTCCGTCAGGCAAGGATCGTATCGAAGGGAAGATATGATTTGAAATGTCTGCCCAGAATCTGTACCTGAGACCAAGGACATGTTTGCGCTGGTATTAAATGGCTTGTGACGTCGTCAGTCCCAATAGTGTTCCGTGCGTCACTGGTCGATTTGACTACCCCAAGCTGTTTTTGCTGTTGCTGTTGCTGCTGCGAGACTCGGGTTCTGATGGAAACAAAAGATTTAAAATGCAAAGTGAGTTGAATAATACTACCCCTTCGTAATTCCTCCCAGCTTCGTCAAATCCATCCATTTGCCGGGGGAACAATTCGGGTTTGCAAATTGTGGAGAACTTCGCGGAGCGTTACCGTCGTGCAGCGCGTGATTGGCCCGTGCCGAGAGATGATCGAACTTGAGACTTTTCCAACCAGCTCCCAGCCCAATTCTCCCTATCTCCTCATACTTCCCGCCGTTGGCGACAAGGACCGGTTCGTTTCGCGTCTACCTATTTTTCCATCTGCGCATTGTTATTCAAATCGCTAATTCATCCCGTGGAAGCAGAATCAGGACTCTAATAGCATCGGTAGCCGTGTCCGGATCCTACACACATTATGTCGAGCCCATCGCCGTTACCCACGCCCGCTCAAAACGTGGTGCTGGACACCTCGAAGCTTCCTGCTTCTACTTCATCATCGGTCTGGGATCGCGTGTCGAAGTGGGTGTCGGAGAATAAGGCTTTGGTATATACCATTGCCGGTGTTGCCGTGGTGGTCACCAGCGCTGGTGTCGTCTACTATCTTAACGACTCCAGCAAGCCGGCATCATCCTCTTCATCCACCCCCAAGAAGAGCAAGAACCAGCGTCGGAAGGAGAAGAAAAAGGCCGAAGATGAAAAGAAGACAAAGACTGCTTCAGTCCAGGATGGTTCGTCCCTCCCCGATTCCCCCTTAGGATCGCCTGATACTTCATTGAACGCGACTAATTTCAAATGACAGAATCCTCCGCGAAGAAGGCTGAGGAGCCCGCCGAGGAGATCCCCGAAGTTGATGAGGCTACCGTTGGTCAGCTGTCTGAGGAGGTATGTTTTCCTCAAGCCTTATGGTCATCCCGCCTATTGTTGCCCACCACTAACCAATTCTTCCATCGAAGACCCGAAAGGATTACGCCGCGAAGCTCAAGGCCGCCGGTAACAAGGCCTACGGTGCCAAGGACTACCACAAGGCTATTGATCTCTATGGCCGAGCCATCATTTGCAAGCCCGACCCTGTCTTCTACTCGAACCGTGCCGCTTGTTACAATGTGCTGTTGAACTGGGATAAGGTTGTGGAGGACACAAGCGCCGCATTGGCCATGGACAGTGAGTACGTCAAGGCTCTGAACCGACGCGCCATTGCGTACGAGCACCTTGGCAAGTACTCTGAGGCTCTCCTTGATTTCACTGCCAGCTGCATCATCGACGCTTTCTCCAACGATGTCAGCCGTAACTCCCTGGAGCGATTGCTGAAGAAGGTCGCCGAGCAGAAGAGCAAGGCCATCCTTAATGCTCGCACCAAAAAGCTTCCTAGCGCCACTTTCGTTTCCAACTACCTGCAGAGCTTCCGTCCTCAACCCCTTCCCGAGGGTTTGGAGGAGTCCGTCGAGCTGAGCGAGGACTCTGGAAAGGCTTTGCTGCGCAAGGGTCTGGTCGCCATGGGCCTGAAGACTGGAGAGGGCTATGAGGAAGCCGCTGCCTCCTTTGAGAAGGCTCTCGAGGCTGGTGAGCTCGGCGATTTTGAGGCTCTCGCCCTCAACATGCGGGCCACCTTTACCTACCTCGGCGGTAATGCCACTCGTGCGCTGGAGGACCTGAACAAGAGTGTCGAGATTCAGCCTTCGCTGGTTCAAAGCTATATCAAGCGTGCCAGCTTGCACCTGGAGCTCGGTAACAAGGACGCCGCTGGCGATGACTTCGAGCTTGCCATCACTCATAACAAGGATGATCCCGATATCTACTACCACCGCGCCCAGCTTCACTTCATCCTTGGAGAGTTCGCTGAAGCTGCTAAGGACTACCAGAAGTCGATTGACCTGGACCGCTCCTTCATCTTCTCGCACATCCAGCTCGGTGTGACCCAGTACAAGATGGGATCCGTGGCTTCTGCCATGGCCACCTTCCGTCGTTCAGTCAAGAATTTCGAGGAGGTTCCCGATGTGTATAACTACTATGGTGAACTTCTGCTGGACCAGCAGAACTACGCCGAGGCCATCGAGAAATTCGACAAGGCTGTTGAGATGGAGAAGCAGAGCAAGCCCATGGGTATTAACGTTCTGCCTTTGATCAACAAGGCTTTGGCCTTGTTCCAATGGAAGCAAGATTTCCAGGAGGCCGAGAACCTGTGCCAGAAGGCACTGATCAGTAAGTAAAATGATCTTTTCGGCTTCGACCTTGACTATTTTATAAGCGCATCCATACTAATCCTGCTTTGTAGTCGACCCCGAATGTGACATTGCTGTTGGCACCATGGCCCAGTTGCTACTGCAGCAGGGTAAGGTTTCGCAGGCCCTCAAGTACTTCGAGCGTGCTGCTGAGCTCGCACGCACCGAAGCAGAGATTATCAATGCCATCTCATATGCTGAGGCGACCCGTACCCAACTGGAGGTGCAGGAGAAGTATCCTCAGCTTGCGGCACGCCTGAATGCCATGGGTGCTATGGGTGCTGGTGGCCCTCCTGGCATGTAAAAGTGACTACTGCTACCTGATTTCCTTTTCTCTCGCCATAACCAAGTGCGACCATCTTCCCTCTTTGATCGCATCTGTTCCTCGTTCTTCAGATGGGATGGGCCTACGTCTAATGATCCCCTTTCTTCGTTTTTTTCCTCTCTGCAGCTCGTGGTTCTCGGTCTCTTGCCTTCTTATTTTTCTCCACTTGTATTTAGTACACCTCCCCCTCCCGGCATATCCCCTTGTGTGTGCGTGTGTATGTGTGTTTTTATTTCTCTTTCTTTTTCTCTTTCTTTCCCCCATTCTTATCCACGCGCCCTCTGCGATCTTTGGGCTATCAGGCTGAGATATCCGAGAGAGACGAGACGGGAGCGTTGGGAAAGGGCCCTCTCTCTGTGTTCGTGTCGGATGACATCTGCATGTGGAAAGTAATCTGTGTACCATAGAGGTGAATGTGTGAATGTGACTGAAGACTGCCAAATTGAATCTGCATTAGACTATTCTGTACAATATGTATGCAGTTCATGAATGTACTGGAGATAACCTCATGGGATCTCCACTGCCCCAGTTTGATAAGAGCAAAATGCCCCACTTCCACCTCATCTATGGACTATGAAACTAACTAGTCAACGATGTATTTACTCAGGTCTCAATAGTTACGACATCGCTTTTACCCAGGGACCTTGCGCGTATATACTCTATTTTAGTTGGTCCAAGTGGAATGCTCGCTGGTTCTGAGTTCAAGAGTGTCCCTGGGTCAACAAATGATTGTGTTGGAAGCCTTGACCAACTGATTCATCATCATCTACCTACCCCTCCCACCTCCCCTCCTCCTCCTCCTCCTCTTCTTCCTTCTTTCTCTCTGTCTTTCCTCCACTCTCACTTTTCTCTTCCAGATAGTACTTTCTTTCGATACTATCTCTCACATCTCGTCTTCATCGTTTCGCTTTACTGCTTATTCTCTTATCTTCTTCAACCACCCAACTCGCATTCTCCAGTCTTGTGACCTATCGGATATCCCCGGTAAACTTGGGTCGTGTCAGTCTCAGTTGCCTTATCGCCCATACAAAGCTACAGCTTGAGTGTTTCAGTCAGGATCTACTCAGGTCTGCATTTTATGAATGAGGTTGGCTTGTTTCCTGCAAGTTTGCATCAAACCTTTCCTCGACTAACCACCTTGACTTTCCAAATCAGTTTCCTTTGTGATTCTAGTTAGGCACTAGATCACACCCAGTACCGAGTGTTCGATTCCCTGCTTTACGCCCGACGACCTGCAATCATGGCTGATACCCGGGGTAAGTCTCCGCTCAACGATCATTTGCAGTTGACCCTGCTTCATCTCTCTATCTATAACTATATCATCGACCGACCATTTTGCTGATATGGTCTCTTTCAGTGACGATCGAATTGGTTCCTGTCGACGATTGGGAAAACTTCCCATCCTTCCGGACTCTGACTCTTACCAGAGAAAACCCTACCATTACCATCGGTCGATCATCGAAGCGTAAAGGCCCAGATCGAATGCCTGCGATCAATAATGGCTGGTTTGAGTCACGCGTTATGTCTCGTGAGCATGCTGAATTGAGCATTTCCCAGGATCAAGAGGTATATTACCATATATGCTTAGGTATAATGATTGAGAGACGTGGCTGATTCTCTTTCTAGGCTATCTATGTTCGCGATGGTTGCTCAGCCCATGGCACTTGGCTCGATGGCCGCAAGCTCATCACCGAGGAAAAAACACTTCTCGTCGATGGCAATACATTGCGCTTTGGTGTCGACATAGACCATGGGGATGGTTAGTCTTTAAATACGCAGTATTCTTACTTGTTTTCCGCCTGAGACCCTAACATGTTTGATAGAATCATTTCTGGCCATGACTTTCCGCTGCGATATTAAATGGTCTACTGAGTGAGCAATACCCGGTCAAACTCTATGGGATGATTTGAGCCCTTTTACTGACTCCCGAAACAGGCCGGTGCTAGAAGCATTAGGCGCCAGCACTCCCAAACTAAAACCGACTATCATTTCTCACTCGGAGAATCCTTCTCACCCAACTTCATCCCGCAATACGTTCTGTGTACCGGAAGATGACAGCGACATGGAGGAAGTTCCAGCCGCCAATACCTCATTTGATGACTCAAAGTCAGCAGCATGCGAATCTTCTGTCCGACCCATGCACAAGTTAACTGATACAATTAACTTGGACGAGGATAAGGATATTTCCACGAAGCTTCACAACAATATTGATCTCCCGGGGCAATTTTCCGTTTGGGACTCTGAGCTAGAAGCAGAGCATTCGATGGATCAAGAATCGGAAGGTGAATATGTAGCTTCCGACTATTCCGATGAAGAATCTGAACTTGCTTCCTCGAAATCGACTTCATCTCACACCAGCGACAGTGCAGATGTCACAGAGGAAACTGTATTCAGTGAATTGCACGACAAGCCTTCCAGCGCCCTCCCAGAAGGGGACTTCGTAAAGGGCGAAAACGATGAAGCTAGCTGTATCGACCCGAGCGTGCTGGCCCAGGATAGCATCCCAGAAGAAAGGTACTCTGGTAGATTTGCCAATACAAGCAGGGTGGAAAAAGCACCGCAGCCTACCAGTCTGGCCGAAAATTCTTTCAGCACCCGGCTTCCTCCATCAAGTAACATTTGTGATATGGGATACCGTGCCCCTTTCAGCTCGTCAACTGGTCCCCTCGGCGCCGCAGGATCTCTTTACCAACATCCATATCAACAGTCATGCTGGGATTCGACAAATGCTTCTTACAACAGGTATCGAGATGGCCCATTTTCTTGGGGCTGCCAATCCTTGCAGCCTCCTGTCGCTCAACCTCCAGCATCTTCAGCATCGATTGCTCATTACCCCGTCCCAAAGATGCCCACGTCCCCAAACACCGCTTCAGAAACAACAAAGGACACTGTCGAGACAGCACATGAGAAGGAGGCGTCTTTGGCGTCCGTTAACCCAGGCTCGAAGCGCAAGGCCTCTGAGATGGAGTCTGAGGATACTATTCAGGATGCTCAGAAAAACAAGCAAACCTCCTCGAAATCTCAGGAGTCTGAGTTGGAGACGATCCCCCAGTCTCAGTTAGTATCTGCTATCTCGTCTGCACTTTCTGAGGCCAGGGAGGATGTCAAGTCTGAGCCACCCGCGAAGCGAGTCAAAACCTCGCCATCGCCCGCAAAAGTACTGGCAGGGTACACTGCTACCGCCGTTATTAGCGCTCTGCTTGGTGGACTAGGAACTATTGCTCTTCTGGCAGCTTTGCCTGCAGAATACTTTCAGTAGGCGCGGGAACCAATAAGGCAGTGTTTCAAAGCCCTCTATGATTAGTGATTGTTTTGAAGTGGCTTCATGCTTTAATTTTTAGCTTGACATGCGATTTGCTAGTGGATTTGAGCTTCAAGGGTGTCACACCATACCCTCGAGATCGATCTACAAGGGAGGTTGGTGTTTTAAGGAAAGGCGTTCGGACGCACTGACTCGGTGGCTTGTTCTTTGATATCTGCCTCAATTCTTTGTTCTCTTTCAGCTTTCAAGGGTTGAGGTTGCTTTTTTATTTTACCAGCGCAACAATTTCCGTAGCTTTTATGATTTTTCGCGAGTGGAGTTTACCTCATTGTTGCTTATGACCTCTTCTCTCTCTCTCTCCTCTCCTTTTGTACAACCTCTTAAATACTTCGCAAACCATAATGAAATGCAAGAATGAATACGACTTTCTTTGAAGAGTTTCTTGTCACTTTCCTTCGGGCTATAAGTGTAAAAGCGAGCCGACATCTCCGATAGTTCACGCATGGTCCGTGTCGATTGGAATCCCTGGAGGCCGCACGACGCCCTCGACTGCCAGGTACAGCGAGTTACCAGTCTTTTTCGAAACTTGAAGTCTGCAGTAATAGGTTGTGATGTCACATTAGTGGAATATGCCCATCCGTGGATATTCTCCAAGGATTCCAGGGTTGTTCATAGAAAAGCTAGTAATACTAGCAGGTGGGACAGTTGGCCAATCTATAATGGGTCTTAATGAACCTAATATATTGGCCAAATAGTTGGAGTTTTGATCTAATTTCTTGAATCTTCTATTTCGGGGAGACATGTAGACCGTATTCGACAGTATGCACTTTGTACCCATTCATACCTCGTATTTTACACTCAATATCAATCTCTTTGACATACGCCGATCCTTGCACTGTTCAAATCACACGCTACTCTCTTCTAGGGAATTTCCACGCCGAAAATCCTCTTGGTTGCAATATCGACCATACCAGATCAGTCAATAGGGCCAGACCAGATCATCCCCTGTTTTTTTTGATTAAAATGCGGCGCCAGCAAGAATATCATGTTTATCTCATCAACTGAACTGCAGCGTATCCAAGGGCCCCTGGTGTCAGCTGACTATAGTGACGACTCCTTTGTTCTGCAACCCCAGTCCATCAATTTACATCTGCTTCTTCTCTGTAGTTCGAGGGTCATGTCACCGTTCATTGTCGGAACCAATGGAAAATCAGGAAGAGGGAAAGGAAGTATGTAGGTTTTCACGAACATTGGCCATCCCCGCCAGAATCTTGACTCTTTTTGTCATCCTGGAAAATATAGTCTCAGACACAGCCTTCGTCGAGTGACAACTAACTACTGGACGTCAAGGACGCCTCTGCCGCCAGTGTGAGGCCGTACTGCCAGTCTCAGCCTAAATCCCGGAGCCTAGCGTGTGATGGACAGTGGCTGGCTGCATTCCACCCAATATCTATCTCAAACAAGTAGAATAAGCCCGGTGAACACCTTGAAGGAGGGGGTCTTTCACTGCGTAAAACCAAACTGGAAATGGAGCGACATTCTGCAGATACATTCTTTGCTGGCTGGCTGCACGTAACACACCCGTTGAGGGTTATTGTACCCGTCTGGCCTGAGTCAGTTGGGCTTATTGTCTTCGGATCCTAGGGTTATCGGGGTAATCTTCAGCTAATATCTACAACGGTGGACAGGGAATCCCCTTGTCTTCGTCTGAGCAAGGATCACTTATAAATTCCGAGCAACGGCGGAGATTCGTACACTTCTCACGGCCCTGTCCTAGTGTGGTAATGCCAGACCCTCAGACATGCCGTGTTCAACGGATACCTGCTTGAAGGATGACAGGGAAATCTGCCTTGACCCATTACCACGGCGCTTACATGGAAGTGTTCTTTGGCTATCCACGTACATTCATGTATACAGACCCCTGCCGCGTGCGATTGGCCACGAGACCACATACTTCAATGTCTTTTTTTTGATATTCTGGTTCGTTAATCGATTTCAGTTTTTTTTTTTTTTTTTTCTCTTTTTTTTTTTTTTTTTTTTTTTTTTTTTTTTTTTTTTTTTTTTTTCTTATTTCAGTCTGTTTTGTTCTATTTTTATCATTTTTTGTTTTTTTTTTTTTTTTTTCCGCGTTCTTTATTTCTTTCTCAATTCCAGATCCACATCGCAATCCTAGCCAGGGGAATCTTTGGAACACTAGAACAAGCCTTATATGCATCCGAATATCCCACATCACATCTTTATGCCCCACCAAGGTCTTTCTATCAACTTATCACATAAGGCTCTGCTTTCTTCTTTTTGAATATCCATGTGGAAATGAAAGGATAATGCAGCGTGTGGGGTTCTCTTAATCAAAAGCTGCAGCAAGGACTCTCAAAGAAACCATTTCTACTAGTTCTTGAGCGCGGCCGAATTACCACAAAATCCCGAATATGGGTCGTTCTCTGCTTGATACATTCTATCTTCTGCTTTGACAATGCAGACGGCCTTATGACGCGCAACATGAGTACATTTTGCCCCCAGTTAATGCATGCTTACTACTATCAGGAGTCTTATTGGTCTTGAAATGGAAGAGCTCTTTACCAAATTGAATAAGATATTGTCTTTAATGATTGGGCATGTCTTTATAAGCTGACGAATGTTGTCCATCATGAAGAGCAGGACTGTACATGGAATTATCCCCGACGTGGTTCACATACCTCGGGAATTAGATCACTCTCACATGGCTAGAAACAACTATCCGTGGATGGGACCCATTCAGCTTCACATTTCCATAGTAGATTAGACTGGACTTCATTTCACATCTAACCATCCCCCCCTCCCCCACTACTCTGTACTGAAAGTTCGTATACGCCATCCGCAGCTCTTTATCCCAGCCATGCTCTGCCTACGCAACACAAAGCTGTGGTGGCTTCCATGCTGCTGGGAGTTATTTTCCGCATACGAAACAGTAATTCTCATCTGCCCAACGACGGGCCTGTATCTGATTTGTGGCAGCAGGATCCTCGCTCGAGAATCCTTGCATTTCCGCTGGTTCCAGGGCCCCATTGTAGCATGGTTTAGGAAACCAATGCCCATCAATGTGGTCCCTTTGATAGAACCAACGAAGAGTGTTTGAGTATAGTTGAATGAATTCGCCCCCATCCTTCAATGCATGCGGTCTTCCCCACCAGCTTGGTTCGTTTCAACAACCCTGATCATGCATCGCTGGTTCCTTCGTCTAGTAGAAAGTCGACGAGCCTCCCAGACCTACGTTAATGCACCCCTCGGGGGGTTATCAATGGGCTAAGCCTAAGATGGTGCATGTGCCGTTCTCCCTTCATGCCAGATCTTCTTCTACCAATATTACTGGATCTTCCATTCTGGGATTGCATGGCCTGCACCGAGGTGGCCGGGCCCACGGAATGGAATTAAACAATACGTACGTACACCATTACATGGCCAGCAAGAGGTGCAGTTGCAACGTCCTGCTGATCACTCAGAATACCGGTCTTCACCCCTCTCCTCTTCACCTAATCCTGTGTCATCATCGATTCTCCTTCGTCCTTGTTTCTTTTTTTTTCATTGCTTTTTTGCTTTTGTCCTTCGGTAAATGTAACATTTGATTCACGATGTCGTGTGCCACCAGGTCCTCGGCTGTATAAGAGTAGTTCTTCCCGGTCTGCTACTTCCGAGCTCATTATACTTTGGCCTGGGCAGGTTTTACCCTTGCCTGATCTTTGAATCAACACGTTGCCGAGTAATCCTTTTCTTTCCGACATCGTCACTTTAACAAGAGACAGGTCGATACAACGTTACTTTCTTCCAAGTCTTCCCTCGGCTTTTCGAGAATTAAATACCTTCATCATCCTCAACTTCAGGTTTATGAGACAGAGAATAAAGTGGAATATTTATATATACTCGAGAATTTCCACTATCTGAGCATCTACTACTTTACTCAAAATATCCTTGCAGTATCTCCTATTCGAGGCCAGTGCATATCACTACTCGCATCGCCCCACCATCTATCTATCGCACAAGACGCCATGGCCACCTCAAACTTGAACCTCTCCTCTTTCAATCTTGATCCAGATCATATATCTTGTATCGGTGGGAGGACAGTTCAGACTTGTCGTGGCTGTGCTGGAAATGCCCCGAGGTACGATCAGTCCCTACAGATAGCTGTGCCAAACTTCCTTCACATTGAAGGGTACTAGTATCTACTAGTAGAGGCTTATTATTTATATAGAGGGTCAATCTGCACAAGTTGCGATGGCCGCGGCTTCAACATCTTCACATGTGTTCATTGCAACCCGGCCTCGTCAGCTACGGCCGTTCGATCTAGCAGCATCGTCGCTTTGGCCACAGCAACTACCACACCAGGTTCATCGGTCCCGTCTTCTCCCGGCTCATTAAGCCGTAGTCCATCTACATCCTATCGATCACATCCCGATCTCAGATCAAGCAAAACATGGAGGAGGTATGGAGATGGAAGAGATGGAACAAATTGTGGACGAGTGGAGAATAATACGCCTCACAATCCGTAGATTGTGGTATCTGCCTTTTTACAAGTAGTAACTATTTGCAAGGCCCAGTCATTGAGCTCTTTCATCTCGTCAGATGCTGGTTTTTCTGAGCGATTCTTCTTTGGATCTTGATCCCTTTTTCTTTGGCAATGACTCGTGCGTTAGATGCCGTTTCAGTTTGTATATTCCTTTTTCATGTTTTTATGATATGCATTCCGGTCTGGTCCAATGGCAAAAGGGGTCCGAAGCAACTGGCTTGCATAGGCTCTTGGTCGTATGTTCATTCATGGGGTTTAGATTATGGCTTTGGGAGTCATTGCGACCATGACGATTTGTTTAAGATATCTGGTACACCAATTAGATATCACTTTGAATGTCCTAGTGCCCTAGAGACCAAATGATCTATCCTAGTTTGCATACAGCTAGCAGGGAGTGCTGGATTGGAATTCAATTTATCATCGACCCGGATCAATCCCATCCAACCAGAGGGTGCTTCAAGCTTCACAACCTTTGATACAAATCTACAACCTCGCACTTTCAAAGAAACTTCCGAGTTCGCTCTCGAAGCCAAGGGCCAAAGAAATATAGCGGCAGCCCCAAAAAGAGAACAGCCCATTGAATGCCCGCAAACTCATAGAACATCTTTTCCACGCCCTCCTTTGCCATCCAATTATAACCACCCTTTGCAAGCCCGAACGCAACTACATTCTTCGAGGTATTGACCAGAACAAGGGCCTCGCCACTTGCTCTAGGGTAAGCGTCCACGACATAGGAGAGCATGACCGACGGGACTAAGGTCAGTCCTGAAGATGCTATAGCTGCACCCACGGCGGGACGGACGTAGTGTTGAAGTCGTGAAACGGAGTATCCAAAGACAATCAGACCCACGGGGTTAATCAAGAATGGTAGTACCAATGCCGGTATGCGGTGCTCGGGTTTATGGACATTATGGTTGCGCTTGCGTAGCCATCGAGAGAGCAGATCTGTCAAGGGGCCTGCAATTGGCCAAGCGACGACAATACCGATGAAGCTGCTGAGAGTGAAAAGGCCCAGATCGGCTGAGGAGAATAGATACGGCGGGGGTGAAAAGAGACTGGGCGAGATGGTCGAAATGGCAACGACCCTAGTACAAATCAATATCACGGCGTGAAAGCAGTATGGCCTCGGGTTGTAGTTCACTTACCCTCCCAAGACAACACCATACATGAGCGATGCGATCAATATGCCTGGCACAAGTAGTAATGGAAAAGGCAGAACAAAAAGGTAGGCGAAATGCTTGAGAACGCCCTTCTCCTTCGCCTTCTTCGTGATACTGAACGAATATAGACCCTTTACATAGTCATGATAATCCATCTTGGACGACTGAGCGACTTGCGATGTGGTGCGAACAGCCTCAATGTGGCCAGAGAGCTCTTTCTCGTTTTCTTCACTCAATTCCGGCTCAATTTCTGGCTCGTATATCGTCTCCGGGAGGAAGAAAATGGTAGTTACGAAATTGACAGCTGCAATAATGGCGCAGAGTATGAAGAACCATCGCCAACCACGGGCTTGGATAAGATATCCTGCGATGACAGGGCCAATCTGCGACCCACCAGACAAGAACCCTGCGTAGATAGCCATAGCACTTGAGTAATTTCGCTCAAAAAAGATATCTAGAAGTGAGAAATTAGATGTCGGGACTTTTCGATGACAATAATAAGAACGATGCATTCTTACCTGCAAGAATACTCGGACCAAGCGATTCACTAGCGCCATAGCCTTTTATACTTGAGTTAGACAAGAACTGTATATTATCCTCACACTAGGATAGGGACTGAACTTACCAAAGCTGGCAAACACCCTTGAGGCAAGCAGGCTGTTGTAGTCTTTTGCGACTGCACTCCAAACGATTCCACCCAAGAACATTGCCATGGAGATGAGAGTCACCAGGCGCTTTCCGAAACATAATGCAAGAGGCATCCAAACGAGATTGGCAAGTCCCATTGAAAGAACTGAATATGTAATCAGAGAAGATAGTTGGGAGTTGTCGACATGGAGATCCATTGCCAGCGATTCGAACCCTGTTGCGAGCCCAGACTATAGACGTTAGCTGATCAGTGACTGACCCCAACAAATTCCTCGTCTCTCAAGTCGTACCGAGTACATGTTCCCCATGAATACGTATACGTTGACCGTAAGAAGAGCAGCATATCGGACCCGACGTGGGAATAACTAAGAGCGTTCAAGTTAATGACAACACCCTTTTCAGGGATAAGATCTTAGTACATACCCTGGGATCCACAACCGCCATACTGAAAGAGTTGAGAGTACGTCTAGAGGCTCCCAATTGACGGAATCGTATGATAGTGACTCGGACGTGGCGGTATAGGGAGAGGGTACATATATGGGAAAGCATCGGCATAGAGACTCGGGAAATCAACAAGCCACAATGGAATATCCAACAATTTCAGCCTCTGAGCCCCCGCATTTTTTCGCCAGTGTAATATCTGTTGAGGTATTGATTGGAGGCCTGTGCTTTTTGCAAAGGGTCTTTCGGATCCCGCGTGGAGTAGATTTTGTAGACGTTTCGGGACCACATCCCTAAAGCGCATCATCATAAGAGACAAACGACCAGAACTTGAACCATCAGATACGATTGAAACGATCAAGTTAACAATTCCATAGAAATTGACATGTATCTTTCAAACGACATAAACCGCTATCAATTGTCTTGAACTGCTGGATACACCCAACCAGTGTGAAGTTGGTATCGAGAGAGTGCCACCAAAGTTGAATCTATGTTTCTTAAGCCAGCTAAAACAGGCGACTCATCCTCCACACACATCAAGAGACAGGATTTATGTGGATATGAGCCGCGCCATTGCTATCCAGGGACTGTGGTAATGGATGTGCTTGGGTCAATAGAGTCTGGATACCCCGGATTGATCCACCAAGAGAACCCATTCTGCCTCGTGTATGATATGCACCCCAGAATCGATCCCGTGGACCATCTAAAAAGACGAAATGTATCCACAGTATAGCAAGACCTGTCATGGGATCCAAATTACTCATCTTGTCATAATTCGTGCCGAGTAGCTTGGAAAATCCGGAGGCCGGCATATCCGAGAGACTGGGGGTGGAGAACTATGGAGTCTCGGGCCTCCGGGCGAATTGGACACTCGAGGGGTGTGCTGATAATTAATTGAATACGGAGGCTGTAACCTCTTTTAACCGACCTTGTCTGTCTTCTTCATATTTTTTAGAAGTATACATCCATACTGGTAGCCATCTTAAGTTCCACCTTCATCATATTTCCAAAATGGTGAGTACTAGCACATTTAGTATTCACTTTACAGCGGGAGCTCGCTGATCACTGCAGTTCAGGTTCCAGAAGAGGCTCGCCTTCGCGTGATTATAGTCGGAGCTGGCCTGAGTGGCATTGCTACTGCAATTTCAGCAGCGCTATCAGGTCATTTGGTGGAAGTCATTGAGCAGGCGAAAGAGTTAGCTGAAGTCGGTGCTGGTCTTCAAATCACCCCAAATGCATCTCGTCTCCTTCAATACTGGAAACTTCCCCTATCCTTATGGGAGCTAGCTGCTGAGCCAAAGAAAGTTACCGTGCACAGGTATTCTGGTGATGTTTTGGCCCATCAAGCAGCATTCGACAAGGATATGAGGACAAAATACAACGCGCCTTTTGTTGATTTGCATCGTGTTGATCTCCAGCAATCCTTATTCGAGCGAGCAAAAGACTTGGGTGTAACTTTCCATCTTGGCGAAAGAACCAAGAGTATCGATTTTGATCGCACGGTCGTACGTTCTGTGGCCGGGAAGGAGTTCAAGGGAGACTTGATTATCGCCGCGGATGGTCTCTGGTCTCAATGTCGAGAAGCCTATGTTGGACAGAAGGACGAGCCGCTTCCAACTGGAGACCTTGCATACCGGATTGTACTGACAGTCGATCAAATTTCCGATCCAGATTTGAAGGCTTGGGTTAAAAACCCCGAGGTACATTTCTGGATCGGTCCCGGAGCCCATGCAGTGGGATATTCTCTTCGCAATGGCCAGATGTACAATATAGTGCTGCTAGTGCCGGACAATCTACCACCAGGAGTCTCGAGACAATCTGGTTCGGTGGAAGAAATGAAGGAGCTCTTCGTGGGATGGGATCCAATGTGAGCGATTCATATATCTCGCACTGCTAGGGATTGACTGACATTTCCAGCTTGAACCGCTTCCTCGACTATGTCACAACTGTTGATAAATGGAAATTAATGCACCGTAAGTAAAAAAATTCTCTTCAAATGGGATAACTGGCAGAAGCTAATATTCTCATTGTTGAAGACGGCGAGATGGAGAATTGGGTCAATGAGAAATCGAATCTTGTCTTCATGTGAGTGGTCTATTGATTCGATATTACGCAACTTCTCATTTAACTTCTTTGAAAAGCGGCGACTCTTGCCATCCAATGCTTCCATATCTCGCACAAGGTGCCAATTCATCATTGGAGGATGGCGCAGTTCTGGGCCTGCTTCTAGGGCATATGACAGATCGAGAACAGCTACCACGCATTTTACGCCTCTATGAAAGCCTACGAAAGTCGCGGGGTGAGGCCATTGTACGAGAGACATTCAAGCAGGTGCGCATAAGCTTTGATGTATAATTTTCATTGCATAGATGTGGCTAATCGAAACGCAGAGGCATGATTTCCATATGCCAGATGGTGAAGAACAGCAGAAACGAGACGAGATCTTCACCTCACAGCTTGGGAAGGAAATCAAAGGCTTTTTCCCTAGTCGCTGGTGAGTCTCACCCTACTCAAGATTTGATACCTTTTCTAATTTCGAATAGGACATGTCCTGAGGTACAGCCCTGGCTATATGGTTATGATGCTATCAAGGAAGTCGAAAAGGCCGTCGCTGAGAACCCTGACCTATTCTTGCAATCCACGTCCAGCAGATCCTTTTGCCAGATTCTGTAACTACCATTTGCTATCAAATAGACTATTCATTCGCATATTGTGAGATGAGAGATTACATTGTACTTTCCCTATGAAATGGGACTCTAAATGATCGTGGCCTTCTAAAGTGGAATCTCGAGAAGGATTGTTCTCTGTTTGGCTCCCCGTGTATTTGCTCGTCTCATCGACGTATTGAAATGCTAAGTTGATCATTATATTGATACGACAAAAAACAGTTAGGCAATCTGTCTCTGACCTTGAGGCTTTGATTTCATTAATGTAGATGGGCTGTGGTGGTACTTGAATTTTGTCTCTTGACGAGTACAACTTCGCCCTGTTCTCTGGCATTTTAAGTATTTTGGTTTACGTTTATCACCTGGATAAATCGTAAGTAAAGACATGTTTGTTGAGTTTCTTCATGGTGTCAGACCTGGTCTTGTACATTTCAAATGATGTTCTGGATTGAAGATTTGCAAGTTCATGAATATTTGCAATCGGAGCCATGACCGATAATCTACTACGGCAATTATCACTGGCCAGTCCTGTTAGCACACTGCAAAAATCCAGAATATTTGTTCATATTTATCATAGTTTGGTCTTCGGTGTCATTGCAGATAAAACTGAAAAATATACGAATCCCCGTTGCGGTCTAGAAGAATCGAAGGGGCCGGCCGGCGAGATGAGAGAAGAATCTCCGTTCTATCCAGCCAAGTTTTAACGAAGCCAACTGGAGATCTCTATGATCAGCATTAATTTCATACTATTTCCAATATATATCTTTTGATTATTCGATTAGATGAAAAGAACTTTAAAGCGGTACTTCAGAGATTCATCACGAGAACTTTCGTTGATATTGAAATACTAGTAGGTATACAACATTATTGTAATAATATGCAGAGCCCACATTAGATGTAATTCAACAAGGGAGAATTCGCATAAGTCCGGTCTTTTTCTGGGACACATAAAGACGACGATTGCCAAGTCGTGTCGCGAAGTAGAGATATCTGCGTATGTTGGCTCCTGAGAGCCGCGTAATTCCAGGCGTATCTTCCTTTACAACAGCAATTTCCTCAAACCATGGCGTAAGTTCTTCAAATGTTGGGGTGACTATTTGCATCTCAATTGTCATAAGTGGCTCAAAGGTTTGGCCAGAAGCAGTCGCTATGTTATGGTGTCCTTCCAGAGCATTATTATGGAGGGTCGAATCGAAATTGAGAGCTGCTAGATCCGATAAGAAGACCGTGAGAAAGGTGCTGCTTCCGGTGTCGTTAGAGACAAGAAACAGTCGGGTCAAATTGGGGTTACCACCACACTATGGAGGTAGCCTTATCCGTGCATAGAGCTGAGTTTGTCAGTTCACTATTCCAGGCCATGTTACATAAATTCGACGTACTTCGTGCATGTTAGTTGTCAATGAGTAGGGAAAGGAGTCTGCAAGAGACTGGGGCATTTGCTGAAGCTAGCCATAGGAACACCCAGTTAGCCTCAGTATAATGCAAAACACCATGTGGAACTTACTTCAAAGGATCCATTCTGCTGTGCGAATTGATTATGCATTTGCTAGAAACGTGTCAGATAGAAATCATTGTCATACATACATCACAGAGTCAAAGGAATTAAGAACATACCTCACGCCATTTGACCGGACCAGGGGTCAGTGACGAGTCCTTCCATGGATCATGGTCGACACGTTTTCCTCCCACGAGATAAATTGGAGGATCCCCTAGTTGGCGGGGCCCGAGCTCACCACTCTCGTACATCCTGATAAGAGCTTCTATATTTACGCGCTGTATTTGACCAAACTCGGTTTCAAGAGCTTTCTTCAATTGCTGAATCCTCACTTCCGGCTGCAGAATAAACGGAATGGGGCAGGCTGGACTGAACGATTCGGCCATGATGGAGAATTGATGAAAAGGATGAAGTACATAAGCAGTTTGATCAGAGCGTGGACGAGTAATGAGAGAAAGATGAGTGAAGGTGGAGCTGCATCCACTTGACTCATTGATTGACCGCCTTTCTTACCGCCCTGTGATTTTCCGTTTTTTTTTTCTCTCCCAAATAGCTAGCAGAATAACATATTTAATTACTGGTAAATACTTAACATGACACCCACCGTTCTGGGTTACATTCGACTCTTCATTATATCAAAGGCCTCGACCTTCGCGTCTAGCAAAGGCTTGAAATCGTCTCCTTCGCAGATCTTCATTGCCTTTTGGTAGGCCGGGCGCTCCCCGACGCGCTTCAACCATGCCAGAATATTCTTGTGTTTTTCCGTATCGAATTCTACGGGGCAGAACCCACGCATGGTCGTCAGGCTGAAGAATGACATGATATCCGCGGCAGTTAACTCCTTTCCAGCCAGGTACGCGCCCGTCTCGGCAAGTCGAGCATCAATCCTCGAAAGCAATCGCTCCCACTTTTGGAGGGTGATGGCCACGATTGGAGATTTGGGGTCTGATGCTGGACCACGGCTCATCATGACGCGAAAGATCGCGGGTTGAAGACTACCGTTAGCGACGTGAACCCACTCTAGATAATGAGGGTAATCTGCGCCATCCTTCGGTGTCAGAGCGAAACAACCGTTCCCATAAACAGCGATAATGTAGTCAACGATCGCACCCGACTCGGCCAAGATGACTTTGGAATTTGTTGCGGGTGAAGGATCATCTTCCATGACTGGAGCAGTACCGGCGGGATGTAAGTCCTTCAAAGACTGCGGGGCGAAGATCGGGTCTCGCTTGTGAAAGACATAATTGTAGTCGATGCCGAGCTCCTCGGCCAGCCAAATGATGCGCTCGGATTGAGAATGTCCGAGATGGTGTAAGGTAAGAGGCATTGTGATCAGAGGAAGGTATAAACTTAAGGGGGTTTTGTGTTTTTATTGAATGGTGATTGATAGACAAATTGGTATGAGGGGAAATGCTCCGTTTTTAAATGTTGACGATGATCGGACCGAGGATTATTCATGACATCAGGCTCTGCTGCAGGCGAAGATCTCACGATCCACTCGCGATCCACTCATTTTCAATTTGGACTGTACGAAGTGCAGAATAGGAGAAAAGGCACGAACCTCAATTTACGCCAACACGGGTTTAAAGTCTGTTATAACCCCGACAGGTCCTTTAGCTCCGGCAGCTTAATCGCCGATTGGTGTAATGCAGAAATGATTTTAGACAAAAGTACGATCTGGAAGTACATGAAAGATTTCCAGGATATTTCGGAACTCTTGGGACCTCATTTCCAAATATTACACTACATAGTACACTAGTATTCATACAGCCAGTCAAAACTCAGATGTAGATTATCCATCGAGCATGGGTAGACCCCCAATATCATCGAATAGCCTTGCAATCCCATCAAACGAGTATTCCGGAAACCCAAATCCATAAGCCCACTCAGGGATGTCAAATCCAGATGAACCAGCTCCCAATTCAGAAGGGGCCATTTCAACAGTCCCTTCACTAGTTTCAGTAGCTTGCTGTTGTGTCCCTGATGCTCTAAAATCTCTCAGGTATTGTCGAACAATCTCGACCGACTTCCGCGCGACAACCGATTCATCCATCGCTTCGAGAATCTCGACTCCCATTTCTACGGATCGCAAGAGAGGCATAGTCTCCGCACACATGCCTAGCTTTGACATCGGTAACAGCAGAGTTGAAGTAGCGAACATCACATAAGTTGTGTTGTACCACCTAAGTGAATTTCAGCACACTGAAATCAATAATATGAGGGAGGTCGGATAAAAGTACCAGCATCGGAAAAAAGTATGTACTCGATAGATATCATGTATCACCTCAATGGTTTTCATAGCCGAATCGAGGCATTTGTTAATAGTTTCCTCAAGCTCAGAAGGGGGGTGCCGTAATTTGCGCGTGAAATGGCTCAAAAAGGGGCGGAAAAGGAGCATCTTGACGTTGTAGTATCCTTAACAAAAGGATTAGTTGGTACCTTGTGATTCAAAGACCAAGATAAGACTTACGTATTCCTAGGACAAGACGTTGTCTCCTGGCCCATTTAGGATCTCGTAGAGCACTTCGAGATGGCTGATAGGCTCCGATATCTGGTTTGATCTTCTCTGGGAGTCTTGCGAGCCAACGATCTATCTCCATCTCAATCTGCAGAGCCAATTGCAGCTTTTCCTGCAGTGTGATGCGAGAGTGGTATATCTGAATAGAAACTCGTCGTATAATTTGAGCAAAGTCGATCATCCACGGAATTATAGCATACTCTGAGTCGTCTCGATCGGGAATGGCTCTGTTATGATATTCGTCCATTCCGAGGGTATCCGGTCGTCCAGTTGAAAAGCTCATCTCTCTGCATAGACAATTAGTGGCTGTGATAGAGAGTATGGTATGCAAGAATTTTGTATATAGCACTTACATCTCCAAGGAGAAGATACCCCTGATTGGCAAACCCGTTAATGGAGGCGTCGATAAGTCCAGGAATCTTCTACTTACCACCAAGTTTTCGAGATCCAGCTCGAGCGTTGATCCTTTGGCGATGATATCTGTCTATTGAATCCAGCAGAAAGACAGGTACGAACCGCCAGTCCTAGATACATGTACGCCACTACATTGGTTAGCGCGTTCTTGTAGACAGGCGTGTTAGATTATGCTCACAATTCGGGTTAAGCTCATTTTGGCAGATTTTCGCCTGGAAAATGTCAGCTTATCGTCTTAATAGGAGGCCACTAAGTCATACCATGAAGTAAAGGCATTGAACTGTCTCCAAGTCATTAGAGAACCGTAAGTAATTCAAGTATGTTTGTGCCTCGGAAAATAACTTTCTGCTCCATTCAAAACGGCCCATGCCAGCAAGCTTATCCTCATCCCAGACCCGTACTAAGGCCCCAAAAGAGAGGACGCTCAAATACAATGCAACGAAGCTGGGCTCCGGGGTGTGTGTGCGGTTAAACCAGAGGTTGTTGGCCCGTAGTAAGAATTCATCCTTGTCAATAAAAGGATGTATGAAATGTATGTTCTCGAAATATCCATTCATAAAAACGTGAGCCTGGTCGAAATAGTAGTTTCGACTCTCAAGTGATGTTGGTTGCCCAGGACCCGCTGAAGGCGAAAAGCTGGGGTTGTGCAAAGTCGAGATCAATGAAGAATCTATGGTGGTTGCGTGTCTTTCCTCATGCCTTCTGGGCTCGCGGGATTTTGAAAGATGTCCAATAATTGCTGCTGATGAAGTGCTTCCATGGAACTCAGTTCCATTTGTATGGTGGTTAAATTCACTTATCTCATCGCCAGCGCTATCAGGTGATTCCTCTGGTACATCTCGGCGTAAAGTAGTCTGTTCTTGCGGTGTTGACCCTGGTCGCGGTAAAGAGCAGGGTGTTGTCTCTATGATCGTTTGTGCGACTGGCTGGATTATGGGATTTGAGGATAGCGGAGAGACGGCGAGTCGTGCCTCAGCCATACGCAGCTTGGAGGCCATCTCCTCGAGCTTCTTTTCAAGATCGACTACATAGCTGTACTTGAGGTTAGTGGAGCCCTCACTGGTGACATTCTTTAAAAAAAAAGAACTGGCTTTTCAGATTATGAAATGATACAAACATACTTCGCAGACCGGCTGCTTTCACGCTCTCGATAGTTACCTTGATATACACAATCCAATTGGCTCTCTAAAGAAGGCAAAGGTGAGCAAACTTGAAACTGGAAACTCCGAGGTATTAACGACCGACTTTTGCAGTGCAGACATGGATATTGCTCGTCACACTTATACTTCTTTGTCCTGCAACGATCGCATGCCTGGGCGGCACGTGGCCGTTTTGCCCGCTTCGGAGCTGGCCCATCTGCCATCGACGGAGCCAGATTCTGATCTGTTGGCATTTACACAGGCACCATCCGCTGGGGAGCGGAAATCTGGGGTCTGAGATCTGGGGTAAACTGGCACTAGGAGATACAGAATGATAACAGGAACGCACGTTCGGAAATCCCGGGGGCGTTTGGAGATTGCCACGTGATTGCTTTTTTCAAGTCTGGGTGAGCCAATCACAAGGCACCGCGTAGTATAGCTGCAATGTACATAGCACATAGTTCGTATCAAATGGATGACTCTCAGTAAATTTAGAATGAAAATATGTACATCAATTCATAATACAGCAGTCAAAGTCCGCTCCGTAATGCATCTAATTCCTGATTTACCCTCTTAATACCTAGAGTAGAATATTGAGGTTCTCAGCTACCGCAGCTAAATCAGACACATCCAATTTAGGGGCCACTTCTGGTAAGACAACTTGCTCGATAGGCTGACCGAGCTGATGAATCAAAGACTCGATTCCGTTGCCATCGGCAAATGAGTGAATTTTAACATATTTGCTCTCAAATCCGAGGGAGAAAGCCTGGCCGGCAGGAATGACAACTGTCTCGCCCTCTCTGAAAAGACTCTCACCCGAGCCTTTCAGATTGACTTTCAGAGTACCCTCCATCACGCAGAGACAATGATCAACGGACTTGAAGGCCATGAATTCAGAAAAGATCGTCTTCCCATATTCTTTGGATGACTCAATACTCGATATAGCACATACACCGGCACTTTGTTTAGTGGTAACAAATGGTCGGGACATCACTCCTCCAAGCATCCATCGGGGGCCCGTGTTGGCGCGCAAGAAATATCCCTCATTGCCCTGGGGTAGTTTCTCGTCATCTTCCGACCAGTCACCAAGCTCGGGTGGGATATAATCAGGTTGGAATACAACATCGAACTGTCCTTTTGCGGCCATTACTTTGGGAATCAAGATTGAATTGAGATCACGATTGTCTGTCTCAGGTACGAGAATTCCTTCGTATGGCTCTGATACGTAGCGGAAGAAATCCACCCAGTCTCCTGGTGTGATCAAGCCCTGGATCTCAGTATGCGGTCCAATCATTTCTGGGTTGTGGACAACAGTCTAGGAAGCCAAATGGTAAGTTACGGTTTAATAAGCCTTGTGAGTTTTCTTCATACCGGAGGGACATAGGCAAAATCACCGGGGGCCAGGATACGGCACTTGTCTCCATTCCACAGCTTCAGATATCCTTTAGTGACCAGGAAGACATCATGAGCATTATTATGATAGTGAAAGCCCGGTGCATCTGACAACGTGGCACCGCTCTGGAAAACGGCCATCAAACCCCCGGTTTGCTTTGAAGAGGTCAAAATCCGGAAAACGCCTTTGCTTCCGGGAATTGTAATGCGCTCACCCTCGAGTTGAGGGATGGCGTAGGGAACCCGCGATTCTGGGGCCTGGTTCACGAAAGGCAATGGCATTTTGTCGTATCTGTGTAAATTTGAGGGTTTTTGGGGTAGTGATGTGAGGGACGATCCTTGAAGATTTAAACTCGCATTGGCAGTGTAGCTGTTCGGTATGCGGGGGACATCAAGCCGAGGGCGGAGAAGCCGCAGTCGGAAGATCCGAGCAGTCTGCAGTTTAGCTGCAAACCCTCACACTCGGCCAATTGTGACTCGCGATGGTTTGATGAATTCTAGAATATGTAAGCAATTTCTCCTTGGCCTCGCGGGGCTTGGTATTAGCCAGGAAGACGCGTGTGTCCTATCGAGCTTGATGAGGGGCTGAGTGGCCATGTGGGGTACGTACAATATCTACTTTCCGAGACTATTCTGAAGTCGAGGAGGTCAAGAAAACATCAATCTTTTTTACTAATTATGATTGGGAGTCACATCAGCTCAGCAGTCATCAATTTTTAGAATCTTTTGGGTTGAAGTACGTAGTACGAGTAGTCGAAAGGTGGCCCTCGATCTCTTTCGCTCTGGTTTAACTACTCTAGCCTTCCCCATTATTGCGCAACTATTTCTTAAGATCTCGGATAGTCGACGCAAGGCAATTCTGAACTATCCATATGATATTGTAGTATATTGATAGAATCTACTATAGAAACCCTTCGACTTATATAGTTACTACTAATTGCCCCGCATTTGTAGTCTCCGACAACGGCCTCTCCCACATTTGTAGAATAGACATCTCCATCATATGACATGATGCCCCTCCATTCTTCCTTCCCCGTGCCAGCTAATATCCAATTCCTCGATCAATTGGATATTTCAATCCTTGGATCATACTATGTACTCATTCTAGTAAGCCTCTTTCCGACTCATCCGGATTGGTTAGAGAGAGGCCTTGCCACCGTAAACGAACTCCAACGGATAAAATCTCACCCACAATCCCCACGTTCGTGGGGAGCAACGAGATGTGGGGAGTCAAGAACACCGTTAATACTTGAAGCGCATTATTCCTCCACTCTTCTTTACACTGAGTGCAAGCAATAGAATCACCCATTGTATTCATTCATTATGGCCACAGACTCGAGCCCGACTGGCGAGTATCGCCAATATCTACCGGATTTGAATCTCAAGCGGTTCCAGGTGATGTGCACACAGGACGCGCATGAGTATGCGCACGACTTTAAGACAATAAAGCAACCGCCATGGCTACATGCACTGTACATGCATTGGTTGGATCTATTGCAAGAGCCTTTTAAGGGAGTCACTACAGATGGTAAGACTTACTAATTTCGAAGTCTCTCTGATAAACCTTGAAAGTCTGCATGATATCGCTAACTTCTTCGTCGCAGGCAAGGTCCTGCCCGATCTTTTCACATTACAGGATGAAGAGGTTCCGATAGGGCAGATTGTAAATGCGACTCAGTCGTTTCTGGATTTGCTAGATGAGAAGCAGAGAGAAGCCGTGAACTACCACATTGATTCCCCGCAGTGGCGCACTTGGTCGAATCCTGAATTCCTGTTGGCACACAAGGGCGTGCGTCTGGACGAAGTCAATACGTCTGTCCGTGATGCAGTCATGAATATCTTGAAGACTACGCTATCGCCAGAAGGCTATGAAAAGGCCATCAGTGCGATGCGCATCAACCATTTCCTCGGAGAACTGGTTAAATCGCCTCGCGTCATGAACGAGTTCTCCTACAATTTCGTTCTCTTCGGTCGTCCCTCTACAACCAGGCCTTGGGGCTTCTCTTTCTATGGACATCATCTCTGTTTGAATATATTCCTGTACAAGGGTCAGATCATTGCCTCGCCCTGGTTTACCGGTGCCGAACCGAATGAAATTGACGCTGGCCCATATGCTGGCACCCGCATCATGCAAACGGAAGAGAAACTCGGTCTTGAGCTCATGCAATCTCTCTCCGCAGACCTTCAGTCGAAAGCTCGCGTCTTTACCCTCATGAAAGATCCTGCCATGCCACCTGGTCGTTGGAACAAAGATGATCAACGTCATTTGTGCGGTGCATATCGCGATAATCGTGAGGTGCCCTACGAGGGTATTCTAGCTTCGACATTCAGTACCGAGCAAAAGAAGCTTATGTACGGCATTCTCGAGCAATATCTACTCTATCTACCTGCCAAGTCACGCGCTTTGAAGATTGAACAAATTCGTCGCTGGGAAGCGGAAACTTATTTCTGTTGGATTGGTGGCTACGGTGATGAGGATCCATTTTATTATCGGATTCAAAGTCCTGTGATTTTGATTGAATTTGACCATCATTCTGGTGTCTTTTTGAATAATGAGGAGCCTAAAAAGTTCCACATTCATACATTGTTGCGAACCCCGAATGCAGGTGATTATGGACATGCGCTACGCGCGCAAATCCCAGCTATCGAAGGGTTGAATGGGAAGGAAATCACCTGGTAGGTGATTGATATCCGATTGTTGGCGAATGGCAAGCCTGTCATGTATAACTTTGAATGATGAACTTTGATGATGCATTTTCTCAATGACTCCGCGGTTGTTTCTGTCTTGCTTTCTCGCTTGTTTCCTATAGACCTTACTTGCGCGTGCTCGTTTGATATTTGTCTGATCGTGAGTTTGAAGGTCACACGCCCGGTCCGCGAAGATATAATTGGCTGCACAGACTGTCTACTAGGTTAAGAGTATATACTTGTACCTAGTGGTAGCAAGCAACTCTAGTGTGTACCTCATGAAGCATTGAATTGTCCAAGCTTTTCAATGAAATTTCAACAGGACAATTATCCATAGGTAAAGAGGCAAAAATGAATGGTATATACAGCACCAATCCAATAGTCCGACGTTATTAGAACATTATAAACGATGAAACATATCAATACGCCACCAAGAACAGACCATGAAGTGAAGGTTGGATAGGATATGACGAGGGGTATGACAAATAAACGAGAACAGGTTCAATTATCAGCATATATGGCTCACCTGGTATGTTGATACATGGGTCATTTTGAAATAAATTCCCCTGATCAACTGATTCTCAATTCATCATGATCAGGAATCAATTCATAACCACCCTCTGAAGGCAAAATTCGAGCTGCGACAATGATCGCCCCGGCACAGAAAAGACTAATGCACCAGCTGACAGTACAAAAAACCCAAGACTGGTCAAGTTGCCAACCAACAAAGAACCGATCTTCATTATCGAATAGATATGCCTAATCACCCGGACCATGTCAGGACTGACACCATTCACTCGAAGCCATATCTTGATGCGGTGATCACTTACCACTATTGACATACCACCGGCTTGAATTAATGCAGATAGAACAATCAGAATACTAAGTATCCTCCAGCCATTCTCACGGAGCCGCTTTCCGCCACCGAGGATGGTGATGTAGGTGACAATGCTCATGCCCTCTAGAACGACAGCGAAGGACATGAGAAATCCGACAGAGCGCCACATGGAGCAGAAATACCGGTCATCTCCGTGACAATCATCCTGTTGGGGGAAGCTCTCGCAAGTATCAGTGAGGGAGGAGCACCGGCGGTGAAGACCGTAGGAGTAGTGATGGGCAGGCTGGGTAAGGCAACATAATATTAGTCTCAAGGATTGCATCACGCGAAAATAAGGAAGCTCCAGCTCACCTTTTCGCTATGATAGCTGATCCATCTTGGTATGACGATCGAGGAGATTGTAAGCGCAAAAGCTGTAGTGATGATGTACTTGTTAGAGGCTCCGCTGATTAACTATCCTTGGCGCAGGCGGCGTCTGTTGGGGATGATAAGATATTCGCTGTGGAGCTTACCAGCTAGGAAAATCACCAGAGTTCCTGAGTAGACGATAGTCTTGGTCAAAAACCCCGTGTAATTCCGGTCGGCGCCTCGAGGTACTAGGTGGAAGTCCATCGTGGAGGTGACCTCAATAAGTCAAGGGTGATGGCGTAGTTGATTTGAATTAGGTATGGCTCGCGTCCACGAACGAGCGCATCAGGTGTAACCGAGGCCAAAAGGAGGATTTCCTGTGAGTGATATGATCACAGAAAAAAGAGAAGCCTGGCTATGTATTACAAGATACTGTAAAAATCCCGGGTGGAGTGGAGTAGAGTAGAAGGTAGATTGTATGAAGAGGGAAGATCAAAGTGGAGGTGGACTCTCCCGCAAGTCCCACAGTCAATCCCCTCCTGCAAAAAAAACAAGGCAGCGGTCCATGCACTTCACCAAGGGCGATCTCTACTCTTTTATCTTTGTCTTTATATATATTTATTACTTTTGACTTTTGGAAGAGTACGGTCAGCAGGACACAACCAGGGTCTTATCAATTTATACAGTCTGATAGCAACGTAATCACGGCTTGGCTGTTGCTATCGCAGTATAGATGGAGAAAGGTACATAGTATAGTTCGTACATCCATTGTGATGGTTAGGTATGGTCGCCGTGACACTTCTTAAACTAAGTAATACTAGCGACTGATTATATGAAATTGCGACAGCGGTCTAGCAGATATATGCACTGTTCTTTTAGCCATCTTATAATTGTTTTCTAGTAAGGTCCTTGGTCATAGCTATTTTAGCTTTAAATGATAGAGTATACCCAACATGCTCGTACTTCAACTCCCTTACATGCTAGTTCATATCAGGAAACCGGTTCTCACTCATACGAAGAGCACTTGGATAGATCAAAATCACGGGTAACATTACTCCAGGGCAAGCCCTTACAGTCCTGATATGAGCCAGTAAGATTTGATATGTCCCGACGTACCACAAGCTGGTCTTATATCACGCGCAAACACGTCGTACATTCATACCAAGGAGCACATGCCCCAACAGAAGCAATAGCGTAACTCTTGAAAATGCCGTCATCATTAGAACTAACACGAAGCAGGAATGGCATAATATACAGGCGAGAGTACATGTCTGACACACATAAGAAAAGACATGAAGGGGGAAAGAAGCAAAAAGAAAAGAGATCAAAAACAAAAGGTGGACCAACAGATCATCCTTAATGGGGGGGAGGGGATCACATTTAAAGCCCTAAGGTAACATCAGATCAAGAAATGCCACCTTGCAAATCGACAAACGCCAGCCAAAGTCATGCCAGAAGAAACATTGCGCCGCAAACTTTCGTTGCACTTCAACTTCATTCCTCGCGCTTTGTTTGCAGCATCGCACGGAAGTCATCATTGCTCTTTTTGGGCTTGTCATTCTCGACGCCCTTATCGTCAGGTGTTGTATCCATTTTGTCATTATTCGGGGTCGACGCAGCGACACTTCGCTTCTGTCCGAGTCCACCGCGACGGCCACCACGAGCACCCGGTTGTTGAGGGCGTTTGATGACGCTGGGCGGCGGGAAATTTGTTTTCGGCTTTTCCGGTTTAATAGACGTGATCCGATCGGTCTTTTGGTCGGCTTTAAGCTTCTTCATTTCCGCTTCGCTGCCAACATGGAGCGCTCGACCATGGACGATTTCTTTCCCTTCTAGCGCCAAGGCGGCCTTGCCAGCGTCTTGAACGTCAGCAAATTCAACCACAGCACCTTGGTGATCGGGTCTTAATGAAAGCGTAATGAGCTGTCCGAATGGTTCTACCAGGGCTCGAATGCGGGCTTCGTTGACCGTATCGGGAACATTCATCAAAGCAAGCTTGCGTTCCCGAATATCACCAACAGTATGCACAGCATTCACGCTGTCACCATTGACTTCTACCGATGGTGATCTCGATGATGAAACATGTGAGATGACGGTATGGGTCATGCGCTTCGCACCAGAATGGGTACTCTTCTGCACCAACAAACGGCGCGAGCCGAACATTTCGTCATTCATCGAGATAGCAGCTTCAGCTTCTTCCTTGGTGGAGAAGACAACGAAACAGTATCCCTTAGGTCGGCCATCGGCACCTCGCGGTAGGAACACATCTTCAACCTTGCCGAATCTTAAGAATAGCTCCTCGACGTCCTTCTTACTCTGCTTAAAGTCGAGGTTCTTGCAGTAAATCTCTCGGCCTTCTTCCATGGGACCGGTGCGAGATTGCTTCTTAGTAGGATCCGAAATCTTGGCTACGAGCTTGTAGTCTTTTTCAAGGACTGTGTTGTCAAGTTCAGTAGCTCGAAGAGCGGCCGAAGGCGAAGCAAATTGGACATAACAGAATCGTCGACTGGTCTGGAATTTGAGGGAGGGGAATCGCACATCGACGATGTCGCCATATTTGCCGAATAGTTCACGAATTGAACCCTCGTCGGTTGTCGGTGGGAAGTTAGTCACCCACAGAGTCGAGCATGTCTCAAGCTGAACCTGAATGGTGTTGTCATTGAAGGTCTTCTGGTCACGAGCAAGAGCTCCCAGAGCGTCTTCTCTGGACTCAAACTCGATGTGTGCAGTTTGCGAATTGTCTTCTTCCCCAGTAACAAACTTCACACTGTTGACTGTCCCGTAATTCCTGAAGAACTGTCGAACCTGAAGCTCGGTTGTACCTTGCGGAAAGTTCTTCGCCACGACTGTTGCATTTTCACGATCACGCAGGGGTACCGCTGGAGCTGCCGCTGCCTCCTCGGAGGCCATTTCGACACCACGGGCTTTCTTGTTTGTGGGTTCTCCATTGGCATCAAGTTCGTCCTCGTCACGCTTTCTCTTCTCTGAGGTGGAAGCCTCGGTCTCCACAGCTGCCTCCCATTGCTGTTGCTGTAACTGCTGCTGGGCTGCTGCAGCTTCACGGGCCTCTTTTTCTCTGCGCGAGTTGACAAGCCTCATAGCTTTGCGAGTTTCAATGAGAGCAAGCTGAAGTTCGTGAGAATCCTCGTAGTCCTCGCAATGAGCAACATAGGTTTGGACAATCTTCTCCGGCCAATCGAGATCTTCCCGGCTGATAGCCTGCTTCAGTACAGCAGTTGCATAGCTGGGAGTGGGAGTCCTTCTAGCTGCGTCAACGGTCGCTTCTCCTTGCACAAATTTACGCCAGGAGATAAGTTCCCAGTCGTAGTAGGTGAGCCAAAACTCGTAGCTGTTACCACGTCGGGGGATGAGACGTTTGAAATGCTCTCGAGCAGTATCCCAGCTCCCACTTTCGCTGAGATACCGAATATAAATTCGTTCCAAACGGAAATGCGGGTCACCCTGATATGAATCTCCATACTTTTTCTGGCCCAGATCTGATATGCTCTCCATGGCAGAAACCATTCCGACTTGCGCAACATCCAAATCCTCGTCGGTTGAGTCGGAGAGGAAGGCTCGTCGACGGAGATAACTACACCAGGTAGTGTGAACCTTTAAGACTTCCTCCATTCCTCCAGCGTCGAGTAGACCCGTGCTGGTGGCCGCGTGCTTGATTCTTGAGATTTCCGAGAACGGCTGGCCTTCTCGCTCTGAGCTTAGAAGATACTGAGACCAGAGATTTCCCGACCAGGGACAGTGGCGTGTAGCACGGTGCAAGGTCGAGATAGTGGTGGTAGATGCATCACTGTGCATGGCCTCACTAATGAGAAACATGATATAAGCCTCCCAAAGAGAAACGTCTGTCGGAAATCGTAAAACTGCACGTTGGTAGACAGCATTGACAAGTTCAAAGTGAAAGATATGGAAACTGTTCTTGGGTTCAGTTGGGCGCGCTCGGGCGACTTCGGTATCGATGTACTCCGAGTAAGCCATCCATTCGAGGGTCTTGTCACCAGACTCCTCGGCCTTGCTCAATTCAAACTCGGATTTCTCTCTTGATGCATAGAATCCCTTTGGTTCTGAGGCGCGGGCGACTGTTTTGGACATAATCTCTTCGTAGTTGTTGGGACCATAGTGCTTAGACACGAAGCCGGAGAATTTTTGGAATGACTGATCCCAAGTAGCATGAGGGGTTTGTAGCCGAATATCCCAAAGTCCCCGAAGATGGTTGATTTTGCCCATTCTTTCCTGGGAATTGGGTGACGCTCGATCAACATCTTGGTCGAGGAGGTCTAAGAATTTGTCCCAGACACGGTGACTGTTGTTAATCATCCAACGTGTAGCTTCCGCGGCACGATTCCATACTTCCAAGACAGATTGCCAGCTAAACACCTCGCGACCAATTAGTCGGTCCTCCTCAGTCCATTGCCCGGCTCCGTGCTCACAAGCTGCTGTGTATAGATAAAGCACCCATTCACCATAGATGTGCCAGAGCTTGGTACTTCCACACTCTTCTTCGACTGATCGTTGGCAAAGTTCCATAACAGCAATTCGCTCGTTCACGGTATGGGCCAGCATACTCTCGTCTTGAATCCATTCGGCCCAAAGATCCTCACCCATTGCGAAAAGCTTGTCCATCTCCTCACGGGCAGTCCTCAAGTCCTTGAGGAGGTCGTAACGCCGAGGATCGCCATGAATATCAGGCTGGTTTGGCGGGTAAACATGATTGACGAAGCCAGTGTGTAAGATACCGATGAATTTTATGTGGGCGTCGTAAGTGTGGGGGTTTTCCTGTATTTGATTGAACGCTTCCGTAGCTCGACGTTGTGCGTCTGGGTCCAGAGATGTCTGTCTGTAATCTCTGCGCGCATTCTCTCTCGGGCCTTCTGACATGGCGATATCAAATGATGTGCGCGGAGTAGGAGTGTTGTGATTGACCGGGTTCACATGGGTGTGGATGGTTGACGGGGACAGCTGACTCTCGTACGACTCAGTGCTTCGGAGCATGTTCGGAGCATTTTGTCTTTGCGGCTGGTGATGCTGCATTGCAGCTATGTCGGCCAGGGTGTCCATCCCGGGTGTTGAGGCTTGTCTTGATTGCGACAAATCGGTCGCAGGGGCACCATTACCGGCCGCGTTGGGGTTTCCCGCCGGTGGAGATACTTCAGCAATCCCAGTGGGAGCATATACCTGTTGCGCCAGAGGTGAGGATGTTTTCCCTTTGCGGCCGGGACCCGACCGAGTTCTCTGAATCGCTTTATGAGGAGAAGGCCCTGCAGCTGGGGTCGGTGCGGTGTTCGAGGTAGGACCAGGCACGGACGTCGAACTTCCAGACTTGGAATTCGAATCCGGAGAAAGCAGTGAGTTGATGTCCATCTTGCAGAATCAAAGACCGCAACTGGCTCTGAACCAGAAGACAGAACAGAAAGAAACAAAAGAGCGACAGAACGCAGGAAGATTGTCAAAGACCAGAGGTCCCGGATAGTGCTGGGACAGCAGAGATCCAATTTAGACGACAGCCACAATAATCCTCAACGTGACGTCCATTCCTCCCATCGGTCAACGCAAGCTCGTGATCTGATCCCGTCTCGTCGTACCGGTCTTCCGAAGTCGCTCAACAAGGTTCGCGCAATACCGATTGTACGTATCGAAATAAGGCTTTGATCGCAGGATGTAGGAACTGGTGGTAACGACGGAATATCGAAGAATGAAGATAGAAGAGAGAAAAAAAAGGAACGTGAAAGAGAAGGAACGCGAGGAGACTCAGCGGATAATCTAAGCGATCCAGGTACGAAATCAAACCCAGTGACAATATCTCGACTGGATAAAAGAGAAAAGGGTTCAAGCCACAGGCTGGAGTGGCCTGGGTAGATGGAGGGGGAGAGGGGAGGGGAGAGGGGGGAGATGGAGGAGGGAAGGGAAATCGGATGAAGAAGGACAGGAGAGAGAAAGGAAACACCCGCAGTGAAGTGAAGGCCCTGAAAGAAGGCAGAGAGACTAGTGGATCTTCACGGTGGAGATGACGGTGAGCGAAGAGCGTGACGAGGGGAGAGAAAGAGAGAGACAGAAAGAAGTAGGAAAGCAACTTGATGGTCCAAGATTCATTCAGTTTGAGTATATAAGTCTACGCATCTTATCTCTTTTTGTACGATTTGGAGAGAGGGTTGATCCATTACTTTTCGGATTTCTGTCACTTTTCGTCTACAAATAAATGGATATATGCATGAGTCTTCTTTTTTTTTTTCTTGATTGATTCGAGTTGCGCGCTGCAGGTTGATGGCCTCAGGCCGGAAAATTAACAGTACGGCGGGCGGGAAATACCAACCACGCAGTCGGGCAAGTTCGACCTTTTTTGCAAACCCGCTTCCTCCGAAAGGACAAACACTCTCCGCACGCTTTTTGATGGTCACGATGAGTGCTGTTCATCAATCTAGGCAGCTTGTTCGAGCTGGTGAGTTCTTTCTTTCTTTTCTTTAGCTCATCCCCATTGAAATTCTCATAATTGACATTTCCAATCAGTGGCTCGGAATCCTGTCTCGTGTGTACCCCGACGGACATTAACCTCGACACCTGTTTACCGCGCCAACAATGACGGTGACAATGCCTCTAGGACCGCCCCTGAGAAGAAGAAGAAGGGTATTCTCTCATCAATGAAGAATTGGGTTCTCGGCGACAAGCCCAAGGCTACCCATACCCCATCTGCCCCAAAGCGAGAGGAAGGTGGATTGGGCGCGAATTCAATTTTCGCCGATGATGTGAACGCGACATCGGGCCCTACGCCGAGCCGAAAGAAGGAACAAATTCAACAACAGGACTCAGGGGAGGGTGACGTTCCTCTGGAACAGCGGGACAAGAAGCGCTTACAACTTGCTCTAAACCCTAACCCCAGGGCCCAGCTCCGGTGGGAGAAAAGAATGGTCCAACGTGAAATTAAAAAGGGAGGCCGTGTTTCGAGACAAGTACAGATTCAGCGTTCGGAGCGTGAATCTCTCTCGAAATCACACTGGTTTAAGACTTCGGTCAAGAAACTGGGCCCCTTGGCTCGACAAATCGCCGGCAAGAACATCGACGAGGCGATTCTGCAGATGCGTTTCAGTAAGAAGAAGGCTGCCCAGGATGTTCGCGGACATCTGGAACACGCAAAGAACGTCGCCATGGTCCGTGCCGGCATGGGCCTGCCGGCCACTGAGGAGTCTAACCGATCCAAGCCCATCACCGTTGTACTCAAATCTGGCGAACGCAAAGAAATCACCGACCCGACGAATATCTATATTCAACAGGCATGGGTCAACCGTGGCCCTTATGGATTTGGTATGGACCACCGTGCTCGTGGCCAGATCAACCGTCTCCGACCTCCGGCTACTGGCCTCACGGTTGTGCTGAAGGAAGAGAAGACCCGCATTCGTGAGTGGCAGGAGCGTGAAGCGGAAGCATTGCGGAAGCGTACAGCCAAGCTCTGGACTCAGCTCCCAGACCGCAAGATTTCTGCTCAAAGCCAATACTACAGCTGGTAATTGGATGAGCATCGATTCCCCCTTGGCGTTCTCGTTCCCGCTGCGTTGTATTATTTTTATCCGTGCGTCACACTCTCTTCTGTGGTTGCACTGGTCTCTTATTTGTTTCTGTTGCTCAAAGAGAATATTTGCATTTGCAAAGTAGAGAAAGCCGGGCTTTTGCCCATGTACAATATGATCAATACCATTATATGGAAATCTTCATCAAACATAAATTCACAACTACACATATACCTCCGTATCAGTATCGACTTTTTTTGAATCTAGGAACGATTTCCTTCCGCCTTCACGATAACCGGAATAACGCCTCCAGTCTGTAAAGGAAACTTCCGATGGCCCACCACTTCCAGAATGCTCGTGATAGCCCCAGAATGTGCCGTCAAAGATAGAAATATATGATCATCGCTCGCAAAAATATCATTCAAAAGCCGCAAAAGACGCTCATTGCGCTCCTCATCAGACTCGCGCGTCTTAGGGTCCCACAGAAGATCCTCTTCCGTGAAATCTGCTTCAAATTGGTACTGAGGATATTCAGCCGCGATGATAGATGCCGAAGAACGACGATCACAGGTATGTTCTCCCATTGTCTCACGTAAAAGCTAGGAATTCCATGTTAGATCCGTCTTACACCGAATTTTATAGCAAGTGAAGAACTTACTTCCTTGATGACCGGTTGAAAGGGTTTGGTGAGTGGTATACCCAGTTCGTTAAAGGTCACTTTGGCCGTTGCGCAACATCTAATCAAAGGACTAACGTAGTATGACTCCGGGGTTGGGATTCCCTGCTCAATTTGCTCTTCCCAGACTGCGCGTGCGGTTTTAGCTTGAGATATGCCTACATCTGTCAAACGGGCGTCCGCCCATGTACCGTATTCGTCGCCTTCGAGGAGAGACCAATACTCCTGAATCAAATTTAGCTGGTTTGTTTATGGATAGATTGCAGACTCTAGCGATACGTACATCCCATGCTTTGGTGCCATATCGCCGTTCGGCAACATTATGGACGCCTTCGCCATGTCGACCAAGGAATAGGACTTTATATTTCGTATTCGGCTCCGCTTGGATATTCAACTTTTGGATCTCTTTACTGAATTTCTGCCATTGGCTTTCATTTGTAGGTTCCTTGGTTTCGGAGCCGTAGGGCTGGTCGATGAGACCGAAACTCGATTTTGCCTTTCCGTTGTTAGGTTACCGTTGTTGGGTTATCTGAAGGCTGACCCCTTTTCATGCTAGAACTTACATAGTCGAATGTATCTGGGTCTGTGGATGGGTCATCTTGCATAAAGTACCCTTGCACCGTGGAGAAGTTGAAGGACGTTGATTGCCTCATGTTGGAGCTCGAGTCTGAGTAGTTTGTTGAAGTGCAAGAGTGGATTTGGCGTCGAAGTCGGCTCAGTGGGGCGTGGAGCGGCAGTTGCTGTACTCACGTATAGCTTACGAGGTTGGATATCGAACTTATACATAAGTAGTCCCTGAGATTCTACATTTTGTGATAAACATATTACTTGCTGGGTCTCACCTTGATATTTTACTAGTAGTAAAGCCTCGAACATGTTAGCGGACATAATGCTTTTGTGTATTGTAATCCGTCTAGATAGCCTAAGCTCTATAATGACCATCTTCAAACCCAGCAATTGAATCACCATTTTAACTCCAGTCTTCAAACTCCACATCGTCCGTCGGGGTATTCATATAATATCATGACCAGTTGTGACAGTTCACTGTCTAGAATCATTCCTCAACTCAATCCTGAAAAATCAGCTTGCAGCAACAAATTACATAGATCCGCTGATCTAGAATTTGTAAAACGAGAATCCTCGCTTTACCGACATCATGCGTGCACCGCAGAATGAGAGGGTGTTCAAGATGATATTTTCAGATCGTGTGGCAAAAGATGTTCCAGGCGACGAATGCCAAGCTCCAGATATCGTGGATATGACGCTTGAAAGCAGGCCACCAACTTCGCTGGTAATCGACTGAATAACCTGTCCACTTGAAAGGGCCAGAACGGCCAATGCAGAGACCGATGGTCGCGAGTGCACTGGTCGTGAGGCCAAGGCCTGCTTTGACCAAATATTCGGCGCTGTAGACAGAATATCGACTGACTGCTGGAGACCATGCAATGCTGGCTGGTGGGTGGTTCCTGGTCTGCGAACAAATTTGAAATTTTGCAGATCTCTGGGAGGTTGGTTGTGGGTAAAAGATACATTGACAGGCATCTCGCGCTCCGGGAAATTCGAGGCAACACCCGTATCTGGGCGCCGAACCTGCAAGACTGCTCCCAGTAGGGCGCGTGCGTTGCGGGATGTCGCTGACGAAACATTTTTGTCCCTGCTCTCCTTTCTGGAAACCACGGGCACAGGCCCAACAGTGCGCCAACACAAAGCCGAATCGCGACTCGCGTTGACGGATCGGAGCACGCTCGCCTGCTGACTCGAATACTCTTGTCCTGAAAGTCCGGTAAGTCTTCCAGTGCCTTGGCTTACTGGTGAAATAGCAGGGACGTTGGACTGTGAGTAGTAGCCAGGTACATTGCTGCTTCGCTTGCCAGTCTTGTTTGTCGTAGCAAGAACGGCAGGAACAAACTTGCCCCTGTCGTGGCCAGCAACGCTGCTTTCTTTTGGTCTTGTTACAACAGATGAAACGCCAGGAACGCTGTACTGTCGATCGTGGCCAGCGATATCGCTTTGCTTTGTGGTTCTGACGGTAGGTAGAACAGCACATAGGCCTCGTGAAGGATCGTGTTCCGGAGAGCTGTTGGTAGGTCTCTTGATCATCTTGGTTGAGAGACGTGGAGCCAGTGAAGGGTCGTGTCCTGGGACACCAGATGAGCGCACATCTGGGAGAACTGGTTTTTGAAGAACTGGTTGAATTGACCGTTCTCTGACTATGCTTGTTAGTGGAACGTCGCTGACTGCAGCGCGAGCGGCGGCCTTCTCCAGGCAGTTGCACTAGTAAGAGGTGAGCAATCTTGTATCTAAATGTCGTTGGGAAAGGGAGATGCGGTACGAACCCTCTTATGCTGCTTCTTGTGCTTCTCACAAGCGCCGTACTTCCTAGCCTTGATGTAGTTTTCTTTCTGTGCCTGGGAGCGAGGTTTTTGCTTCTTGGGCACGTTGGTAGTCGCATTCATGTTCAGATCTAGAACCATCTCAAAGCCTCCAGTTCCAGCGCTAGACATAGGTGCAGGCGCAGGTGCAGGTGTAGTTTCTGGGCTAGTGAAACTTGCGGGTTGGGGCGAAATGCTTTCACGCATGTACTCCGACCAACTGGGGGAAGAGAAACTGGTGTTCGAGTCCGAAGACATGTCCAAATCGCGGGCCGTATCATCGCATAGTCTTTGAAGGTGAAGTGCAATAGCAGCTTCGCGGCGCTTCTCCTTGATTGACGTGGTACGAGGGTCCGCCGCAGCCTGTGTCTCGACCATCTGGCGGAAGGAGAAAGCATTTTCGTATGGTTGATAGGCATTGAACATCTCATCGTCGAAGATCGGGGTATCCGCCATCATTCCGATGACGGGGGACTGATCAGCCAAGAATTGGTCGGAGGTGCCATAGTTGATCATGTCCGGGATGGTGGATTGTGAGAAATCCGGCAGGTCATTTCCGAGCGTTTCAGCATCGTAGGAAAGACTCAGATCCGGAGAGACAGTGGCCGAGGCGGAATACTCATCGCCATAAGCCACAGGGAGGTCAAGGAATTGCTCAAAGTCCACCCAGTCATCGGACTGGGTCTGGGCATCCATAGGGAAGAATTGATTTCCTAGAGACGCCATGATGTCGTGATTGGTAGATAGACGGGGGTAAGCGTTGAGTAGGTGGGGGGGATTATACAGGAATTGACACTGTATCTGTGGGGTAAATTAAAGAGAGACTCGGGCCCCGGGGCTCAAGGCCGTTGAATCCTAAAATGAAAAGTCGAAAGCCAAAAGGACTCCGAAGGAAAAGAAAGAGAACCTGAGGCTGGCTGTGTTGGACATTGTATAGCAGTTGGTCCAGGAAGGGCGCTTATCCTCTTCGGGGTCCCCGACTTTGGCTAATCCTTTTTGGGAGCCCGATGCGGCCCTGTGCGCCGCTCGTGTCTGCCTTTTTTGAGTCATCGCTGCAGCGGGGCGGGGCTTAGACTCTGCATTGAATTCGTTAGGAGTGATTGGTCCCAGTCTAGACAATGATGTTACCTCCCCATCTTTAATTTTTTTTTTCTCTGGAGTTTGATCAGAGAGTGAGTCCTGCTCCACCTCGTAGACCCTGGGGTCCAGTCTGTAGATATATATATGTGTGTACGGAGTAGTGTTCTGAGTGTTTAGTAACTATGCATGAAAACTACTTAGGAACTATTCCATATAGGGTTAGCCCTTCAAGTTATGCTCAATCGTCCAAAGGTCCTTCAAGTTTAGCGTACTCCAAGGTAGTATCATCTTGCATCAGCTGTCAATGATACGGGGTATCATTAAATTCAAAGTGGCAACTCCCCATTGACTGTGATAGGGCTAGAGCAGTGGCAGTTTGACCGCCAGAACCCAGATACAAACGATTTCCATACTTTTTTTGAGGCTCTATTGGGTATACTAGCACACAGGGTAAATACTACTTACACTGTGTGCAAGATTTACTTATATATGTATGATGCAGGTGCTTGGATGGTATACACTTAGAGTTTTATGAAAATTGACAGCAATTAGTAGTCCACTACTACGGAGTCGTCGTATCCTCTATAGTGTTCGAGAGCCCAGTAGTATAAACGACTGTCTAATCTCTGTCTTTGCTTGATTCCTGGTTCCTCATTCCTTTCCTTTTGAGAGACTGATGCTTCTCGATATTGGAAACATACAACGATACAGTGTAGTGTTACTGATCAAGCACTTGTTAGGGCTTTGGGCAGGTCCAATGAAATTAACGGTTCGAATCGCTGTAGATACTCCCATCCGTCGTGCTACAGTACGACCACCACAGCCCCTAGAATGCATACTCGAAGTCCTCTGGATTATCTTTGAGAGAAACCTTGAGGTAAATCCCGGGCAATTTATTCCGAGGTATATTCCGGGAAATTTATTCTACGATTTTCCAATATACCCTAGCCTATTTTGCCCAAGCCTGGCTATGCCGCTTTTAACTCAGAAGTGTCCCCTTTCTCTTCCAAGACTTTCCCACCCATTAATTCGACGAGAAATGTATTCCAATCATTCTAGGTTGTACTGTCCGGCCATATGGCACCTAGCCTGTAACTTCAAGGTTGGCGTGGTTCCTCTTGAGTGGGTCAATGCACTAGCACTAGTTGATCAAGATACGAACGACCTTTGAAAACTTGAGTTCTAGACTGGGTTCTTTTGCTTACTACCTGGTACTAGGTACTACATGCTGTATGCAAGATATATAAAGTTGCTCTAATCAAGACTCCACTATCGTGTCTAGTCGCAGTCCTAAATGTCGATCAACGAATTCTCATCGAATGATTCGGATCGATAAAGAGATACTACCATTTAATCGCATAAGCCCATACGGTACTACTAGTACTGTGCCCCCAAGTTAATACTTTACAATAGGTACATCATTCGTCAGAAACAACTCGAACATGTGAACGGCTGCCATGGGGAAGACGCATGCCAAGGTACTATATTGGCATGCCGTACACTAGGGCAGGAGGGAATCGGATGCCGTACGGTGCAAGCCAAAATGATACCTTCCAGGCATTGCGACCTAGGAGCTAAGGACATGAAACCGTCCCTGGCATATATTGAAATACATGGGTACTCCCCAAATAATTTCAGTGTCCTCTCAATAGTAGTAACTTTGGCCAGAAAGTAGAGACAGGAATGCCTACCACACTAGCGAGTCATCCAGCTCTGTGTACCGGGATATGCACAGGGAGAGAAAACAAGCTTTCCCAGCCGCCTCCTTGGTATGTAGAGTAGCATACAGTATGTACTATCGTGAGTGATGCTCTAGAGAATTAGTATACATATTGCTTGGCACAATATGTGACTGGATTTGTCGTGTCCAAGGAAGCATCAGCGCCTCGTAATTCAGGCCGAAATCGGAGATCCCCCAGACGCGTCGGGGTAAACAAAGGACCCGCCGAGGAGGAGCTTGGGCCACCCAAGCTGCACGACGGAACAGCCCTAGGAGAATCCATGCATTTCAATTATTGTTGAATGTTATATAGATACGAGCAGTGAACTAAGACGGATAGTACAAGAAAGCTTGCAGGGAGAAGCTTATTTAGGGAAACATTGTGATTTGATTAGACTAGAGTACGGCAAGCCGACCTCGCATCGGAAATCCTGCAAGTTCCGGCACCGGCCACCCGGCTTCAGTGCAGCTTTGGTCAACAGGAAATGAAACAGTTGACAAGGCAGGATGAAGCCCGAAGTTTCGGTAGACATTCCCTATTAAACAATACCTCCCCGTCCTTCCCGGGGGGTGTTCATAAAAATCAGAAAGAAACCACCGTAGAACCATACCATAAAGCCCTTAAGTGATGCAGTAACGACGAGAACCAGAGATCAGCGAAAACAAGGTAAAGACACAAACGCCATGAACCGCGCAATTGGATATTGCGGCTAGGCGCTTAAGAGGACTCCTCATCCTCCTCCTCATTTTGCTGCTATAGAATTAGTTAGTAAATGAAACGCTATTCAGTCTCATGGCGTGATTGATGGGCATCTACTTACAGCTTGGTACTTGGCCTTCTCTTCCTCGTAACGCTTCTTGTCAGCGGCAGCCTTCTCATCGTAGGGCTTGCGCTCCGACTCGGAAAGGGCCTTCCACTTGTCGCCGAGCATCTTGCCGACCTGGCCTGTATAATGGGTCAGAAACAAAGTTACTAGGGGAAAAAGAAAGATCCGGAAAACTTACCGAAAGAGATACCGGGGTTCTCCTCGCGGACCTTGTCACGGTTGTCGTTGGCGAAGAACATGTACGCGGACAGACCACGCTTGGGAGCGTTGGGGTCTGGGTGATGTTTAGCGTTGACACGACTTTGACGCGTCAATTGCGCCCGAGGAGATGAAGAGGAGCTTACCCTTCTTACGGCGCTGAACGCGCTCCTTGCCGCCCTTACGAGTAGTCTTCTCCTTAGGCATTTTGTCTGTAGACGAAAACAATTAGCGTTGGGTTCGAGAACAAGGTTGCGCAATACGCAATCCCAGACATGTTGCCTGCAGACCCGACCACCTCATGAGAATCGTGCAAGAGTGAGAGGATGAGAACTCAGGTCAAGGCAATGCGATCAGATTGCGCCAGGCAAATATATATGCCGTGGTGCGATTGATGCTAAGTTGAGGCGGCCACCAGTGGGCGCGCGCGCTCTCATGCGAGCAAGCGCGAAGATGAGGGATTGCAAGCAAGAGCAAGACGAAGGCGCGACGATGCAAAGAAAAAGAAAATTGCACTCACAGATAGATTTAGAGAATTCGGATGAGAGTCACTATTTCGTAGAAGAGACAATAATTAGTTTTGTTGTTGATAGTGGTGGTAGAGGTAGAGATGAGCTGGATTAATCGAGCGCGCCAGTTGAAGAATCACGGGCGCGACGAAGAAAAAAGCACAGGGAAAGAGGACAGGAGAAGCAATTCACAAGGATAAAGAAGACGAAATAAAAAGTGTGGTGGGTGGTGTTGTTGAAAAAAACGGGTGCGGAAGATATAGATGGGGATATGCAGTACCTGGAAATTGTATGGGAAGAAGGGCTCTCTGGTAGAGTGAGGGAGAGAGAGTGAGAGTGAGAGGAAGGGGAGGGCAGTAGTACTAGGGAAAGGGCCAGCGTGAGAGAGAGGGGGAACTGGCGAAATGGGCAGCAAGGGCGCTGGGGGAATGTATGGCTTAGTAATCCCACAGTATGTAGTACGGTATTACCAGTACACACTCACTGACTTTACTTTAGTCACTGTACTATGATGGATTGCGAAAAAAAAGTTAGTGAATTAGGTAGTTAGTCGTTGTATTTATAAGGAGAACTATGAGTAGTAGTATTGGATCATTGTCATTACTGCTATTCATTTGGGAAGAACATGGCGTCAATCTCAGTATTAATATAGTCTTTGATACATTGTACTATACATATACAGAGACAGGATACCGCGGAATCCTCCGGTGGGGAGACACCCGATGTATCTACCCTCACCATGGACACGACTACGATACTGTACTATCAGTACTACATACAGTACTCCGTACTGTCTTTAGTACTCTGTAACTACTTCCATACATTCATCAGTATTCATTCTCGCTCCCTCCACTCCAACCCATGCTCCATGCTCACTCTACAGCGAATCCCGTTTGCCGGAATTCTTTTTTCGAAAAAGGTCGTGTTGTGCGGATATTGAGCGGGGCAACCATTCCTATGTATGTTATCTCGCACAATGACACCGTACCCTGAATAACCCCGAGGGAGGGGATACCGCCGGAGACCCTGTCTTTTCTCATGCGGTATAGACATATTGTAGAATTTGGTGGTGCAGTGATGCAGAGCAGACGCGCCTCCACGACTAGCTTCGAATCAGAGCGGAAGCACCGGCCACCTCTAGAGCAGCCTGTGTAATAGCAGTGCGCGCCCAGACTCTGTCTTCACCCCTCATCTTTTTCTCCGATAATGTTATTATATGGCTTATGGAGCCACGATATATTGTACTGTAGTCAGAATGACCTACTGTATGCAACTACTTGGTACCCTCGCTAGGGTACATACCCAGTGTTCTCACGGTACTCGATGTATCGTGCACTGTTATCGCTTACCTGCTAAGAGGAAGTGGAGGCAGAATCAATACATAGGGGGTAAACTTCTGGTCGGTGCAATACGACCCATAACCCGAATAACGAGGCGTGGACCCGATGGAGTTTACGATGATCGCGGGATTGGGATGGGTTAGACAGGCATACCGGTCTATCACTGGTTGACAATCCCACCATGGGCTCAAGAGCAATCACAAGCTGGTACGCGTCCAGTCCTGTTTCCTCGGTATGGCGAATGGGCAGTAGGTACCCCGAACCTGTCATGTTCTGCACGCTAAACATGCAGGCTGTTAGGGGATTCGGCAGTGCAAAGGAGCAAAAGTTCTGAAGCAGCAACTTTGATGCGGTAGATTCATTTTTGGTGGGCATTCCGATACATACGAATACATATACAGACAGTACTGTACACTACAACATATGTAGTCAACTATGGTACGTACGATACACACACCATACTAAATGACATTATACCATACAATGTACCATACGCAGTGCCACTCTTCTCGCTGGTAATCACATACCACCCTAGCGTCATCGATTATATGTAGTGGTTGCGTCCAAAGCAAGAATTATTACACAAAATTCACCCGCTGCGACGCCCTAGACATGGCTCCATCCATGTACAGTAATTCTTGCCAATCGATGTCAACTAGAGGACCATGGATGAACTGGTCATATTGCTTTCTCCCCAATAATATTACCATCAGGTACTTCACGTATGTACCCATGTGTCCGTTTTCCCTTACAGTAGTGTTTCTTCTCTCTCCGACCCTCCGTCATTGCGGGTGCAGTGATGTACTGCGTGGGTCAAGGTCTTACACGGCCACAATCAACTGACCCGAATCCTATTAATATTTTTTCAGCTTGGGTAAGGCCGTCGGAGACGCCAGAAAGATGAAGAATTCAACAGAAGTCACATTACAGTATAGATTTGTATGTACTGTATTTAAGGAATTGGATGACGCCGGAACTCCAGTATTCTGATGGGGGTAATCCAAAACTAGATCCACTCGTAAGAGAGAAGGGGGAAACGATGATAAAACGAGATGTGACTTCATTGCATCAATTCATCAGTCCTCGCTCTCATCCACAACTAAAGCTTGAAGCTGTTCGTCATCGGCCCAATTCAACCCGCTACCGACAACCATCGCGCTAGCGATGTTTTTGATCGTATCCCACTTCGCCTTGCTGGATTTGAATTCGGTTTCAAGCTCTTCAAGCTGAGACAAGATTTTTCCGTCTTTCAACTTTTCTCTCCAGGTTTCATCCTGTTTAGTAAGCTCTAGGAGCTGTTGGACTAGCTCTTGATTTTCTTGGTTGATTCGTAAATTTTCAACTTCCGAGTCGGAGAGCTGTTTTAGTACCTGGTCATGTGCCGAGGCTAGATTTTCGTGCGCCAGCGCGAGTACGTCGCGTCGATTGACGAGGTGGAGAAGGGCCCTGGTCGAATTTCATCAGACGCGAACTAATTAATTAATCAACCGAATTTTGTTCCTTCATGACAAACGTACCGCTCAGGTGGAATCGTGGCTTTCAGGTGAACTGCCTTCAAAATCGGATCGGTCATAAGGACTGTTTGAGCGGCTCTCCTCCTGACCGTGTAGGTGGCTCGCGCCTCAAGTAACTCGCGTTCTGCAGTCGCGAGTTGTTCTTCGATCTCATCGTTTGATGGCGGCTCTGCGTCAGGCTCTGGTACTGTAGCGTAATTAGAATGCAGTTCAGATTAAAGGGAACAGACTTGGTTCGATAAGAAAATAAGAGCTCCCCTTGGCACTTAGAATTAAAGAAGCAACGACAAAAGAAAAGCAATTTTATATAGAATACTCGGGTTTAGTCCATACCTGATTCTAGTAACGCCTTCTCGAGTTGTTGTTCCTGAATCTGATGGGCAAGCTGTAGGATCAGTGCCTCTTGATCGGACAAGGTCACGATATCGCGAGAGTCATCCGCCGCATAGTCCAAAAGGGTCAGCTCACTTGGCCGCAAGTGCGGCAATTGGCCATGTTTGGTCGCCATGGAGGGATCTCGTGCGGTGAGCAGCTGGTGATCTGATATGCGGCGGGCGCGGAGGCGGTGGGGAAGGCAGCTGTGCTCACGAGAGCTGCAGCCTCCTTGTGCCTTATTACCCATTCCCTCCCATTTCCCTTGGACACGCGAGCTTCGCAAGCTCGAATGGTGAGGAGGGGGAATGTCGCTGCATATCTACATCGCTCACTCTGGTGAGCATCTTCTCGCTGATCCGGTCGCCTTTGCTTCGTGAGTACTACTACTTTGCCCCGACTATCGGTGTGGGGATGTCTTCTCCCATCTCTCCTCGCTTTATGTGAATGCACGCTGACTCCACCTCTGCTCAGACCGGATGCGTTGAAAGCATGGATTGTTCGAAATACTTATATTCCCCCTGCAAGGCAGATATTGATGACCGCTCGGGGGAAGAATGTTAAGATACAAACGCTTGCCACCGAGGTACGAGTATCTTTGCCATCCGCTATCTTAAACAGGTCATCCGGAGCTCCATATATACTGACACGAGAACAAACAACCTTCAGACCGAAATATTTGTGTATGATAGGCAATATGTGAGTGACTCAGGCGACGTCGAGCTACCAGAGTTGCCTCGACCAGAACCTTTGCAGTCGACCAGCCCACCGGCATCGATCACAGACCAGAACGACCTTAATTCATGGCGAAAGTTATTCATGGAAAGGCGAACATGGGCAATAGACTTGTCTACTCGATGTAGAACGGCCGAGCAGAAGGGTCGTGAGCATAATGAGCGGACTGACGTGATCCACCGCGGAGTTGGTGTTGCTCTGGAGAATCTCAAATCCCACGTGGGAACACTGGAGCATCGCTTCCAAGAAGCGCAAACCTGGGCAAATACTCTTGTGGAGGAGCAGCAGGCGGCTTTGGATGGCTGGCAACGCGCCCTCCAAACTCTGGAGACTATACCAGCACGGAAGGACTTTCCCTTGCTTGGGCGCCCATCGACCCCAAAGAAAGACCAGGATAGACCTACGGGGACACTTCGTGATTTTGTCGATGTGCCCGAAGTCGAGCGGGCCGGGGTTAAAGCAGCTGAAGCGTCACCACGTTTCTCTGGTCATATTCAGGACATCGAGAAGATGGTCACGGAAATCGCCGCAGAGACACAACATTTGATTGAGGAAGTGCTGCCTGGTCCAGAATCTGGGGAAGAAGGACTGTTGGAGGAAGTGGAGACCATTGCAAAGAAAATCACGTCTGACTACGATCACGTTATTGGTCTACCTACAAACCAGAAAATTCTCGCAAATATTTCCAGATTGGCTCTTAACCACACTCAAAACCTATTGCCCTCACTTCTTGAACTCAGTAAGGATATTCAGAATGTTACGGAAGAAAGCTGGCGGCGTCGCGGCGCTGCAGGGAAGATGGCACTTCAACAGATGCGGACCATCTCATCGATTGAGTCCCGCCTGGCCGATGCTCACTCTCAGCTCGTCAATCTTGACGTTGAAAGCGACGCGTTTGAAATCATATACTCTGTTTTCCAGATGCCGATGGTCTACGGATCTATCTTAATCGAGTCTATACGACGGCGAGAGTGGAATGATAAAATCAAGGCGGACTCGCTTGGCTTGGCAGAGGAAATGGCTGTCCTCCGAGACGAAGAACAACGTCGTCGCAAGAAATGGATGAAAACTATGGGCGACTTTATATCCGTTGGAGATACGACTGCCCCAGGTATTGAAGTCAATATACAGGGCCAAGAGGAGGAATGGCCGGTGATCAAACGCAAGGAAATCGAACTCTATATCGATGAAATAAGAGCCAAACATTCATTGTCAAAGATTGCGGATGACTTGTCTTTGCAGTTCAAAGAGTTGGATGCTCCGACACGCCAGCAACGACGTCGGGCCAAAGCTTTCAAGAACGGGAGCGTTTTCGATCTAGGCCGGAGCTCGGTATTGTTACGTGGTGATGATATGGTAAGAAGCCTGCAAGAAGAGAAAACAAAACTCGAAGAAAGAGTCAAAGGGTCAGACAGTCGTATTCGCAAACTCGAGGATCTTCTACATCGCCAAAGTCATCTCAGTCGGCCCTCGAGTGGTAACTTCGGTCCTGAATTCCCAAGCTCGCCTGCATCACCTCATCCGGATGCCTTATCCCGCCGCTCTTCTGTATCTTCAAGACGAGTATCAATGACTCAGTCGCCGGAAGATAGAGCACTTGTTCAGCGCATTGTAGCCCTCGAAGCTGAATTGGCTGCTGAAAAGGACACCGTTCAGAGACTCCATAAGGAAGCCCACTTTGAGCGCCAGACAAACTCCGATAAGTACCAAGAAGCTCAATCAAAATATCACGAAGCTCAGTCCACAAAAGAGGACCTTATTGGTAATCTGGAGGCTCGGCAACGGGAGTTTGAAGATGAGCGAAGGGATTTGGAAGTCGAACTTAAAAAGTTTCGACACCGAAATGAAGAGATCGAAGAAGAGCTAGATAGGCTTATAGATGGCCGCGATCATGAAAGACAAGAATTGGAGCGTCGTATCCAGGACCTTGAGCTTGATCTGCAAAGTGCGCAAGCTAACTCTGCAGAGGGAGCTAAGAAAATCACTGAGCTCGGCGAAGCCATCCAAGCGGAGCAACAAAGAAACCAAGAACTTCAGATGAAAGCCGAATCTCTCGAGCTCCGAGAAAGGGAACAGGATCGCAAAACACAGGAAAATTATAATGTTCTTCAATCGGCATTTATGCACTTGTCGCCTGGAGGGGCTATTCCGGCCGAACTTGCTGGAATCATCAAAGCCATCGAGACTCTTTCTGAAGGCCAATCTATTCATGCTAGAAATGCTGAAGAGAGCGCATCAAAAGCCTTGGCAGAGAACAAGATTCTCGAAGAGAAAAATGCTCAGCTTGAATCGGATCTTGAATTGGGGGGAAAGAGTCTCGAAGAGAAGGAAGCTCAGATTTCACAGCTTACACAAGAGCTGTCAGAGACACGAATCGAGTTGGATACTGTCAAGTCTGAGTTGGAACACGACCGTTCAGCTCTGCACTCCTTGCAGGCGCATACAGCAACCGGTGAAATTGGCTCTGATGCCCTGCGAGAACGACTTACCGAGGAAGAACGGAAATATCACAATCTCTCCGAAAGACTTGCTCAGGCCGAGGCAGAAAGCCAAGGATTGAAAGACAAACAATCTGAATGGGAGCAAAAGCTTGAGCAATCCTCCCAGACGGAAAAGCAAGCCCTGGCCCTTGTTCATGCTCGAGGGGTGCGATCTCATGATATCTCCAAGCAGCTTCACTCGCGGGTCGAAAGCCTTGTACGAATGCTCGATCAGATGGGCTTCGCGCTCATTCAGCAGGATGGACACCTTGCCGTTCAGCGCGCTTCGAAGGTCAATGCTTCATCTAGTCTTGGGGAGAGTATCGCTCAATCCGGCATCGTATCGGTTAAGCCCGATGTATCTTTACTGAACTGGATGCAAGCAGATACCCCAGAAGAAGAAGAAAGCAGGTTCGTTGCGTTCATGGACGGCCTGTCTCGATTCGATTTCTCGACCTTCGGAGACGCGGTCGTTAAACGTGTCAAGGATCTTGAGACTTATGCACGCAAGTACCTCAAAGAGTCTCGAACGTACCGCGATCGCTACCATCGAGCTCAATCTGAAGCACATGAGAAGATAGCATATCGGTCATTCAAGGAGGGAGATCTTGCTCTGTTCCTTCCGACCAGAAACCAAGCGATCCGTTCATGGGCAGCCTTCAACATCAATGCGCCCCATAACTTCTTGCGTGAGCAGGATTCTCACAAACTAGATGCGCGAGACTGGCTATTAGCTCGTATCACCAAGATAGAAGAGCGCGTGGTCGATCTGTCCAAGTCATTGAACAGTAATGCTGCAGACCGGAACTCCCTTGGTGATGCTAGCGATGGCACTTCTTTAGAGGACGACAACCCCTTTGAGCTTTCTGATGGTCTTCGATGGTATCTCATTGATGCTGTTGAAGAGAAACCCGGTGCGCCTGCTACTCCGGGTATTTCGAAGAGTACCGTCGCTTCGGCGCACGTCGATGCTAGGGGCAGTATTCGCCTGAAGCGACCAACTGAAGAAAGCACTGTTGCTCAAACTCTATCTAAAAGCTTGGATAGTCGGCGAAATAGTTCCAACTCCAAAAGGGGCACTCCTACGCCTTCTCACAAAGCCAATGACTCAGCATCGGATATTGTTCGACCGGCAGATGCAGATACTGGCTCTCAGCCTCGAGAGGCTGCTCCGATATTTGATGAGGTTCGCCGTGGCCTTCTCACGAACCCGTGAAAAGTAGGAAATTCTAATAGATTCCTTCTTGACCGGGTATTCTTAAGACTTCGAATGCTAATTATTCTATAAAGAACCAGGATCCTGCATCTGTATCAGCGGCGCAATTACATATTGGCGATGTCGCCACATCACCTGCGTCTCCGCCGTCACGATCAGCCTCTGGTCGACGACAGGGTAGATCACGCCCTTGGGAAAAGTTGTGGTCAATGGATTATCGCAGAGAGGAAGGTGGCTCGAGATAGAAGAAGTGGTTTTGTTTTTGTCTTTTTGTCTTTTCATGCGATGCATTTTGAGCTCAATTTGCCCCGTCTTTACTACGGGCATGTCATCTACCCTAGAAGGGATTTACTACGAGATACCCAATCATAACCAAATACTCCCATCCAGTGGTGGATCTATACAGCTATGTCCTGTATTAAAATGGTGTCTCCGGCCAAACTTTGAGAAATACTGATCTTACTGAAGTTGCTGAAATATGCTGCCAGGTTGATGAACCAGTGTAAGACTCCCATTCTAATACGACGCACGTGATAATATATGGACGTACTTAATCTTATTACTCTGCCATATCTAGAACTTACCAGTGATAAATTCTTCGCACAAGAATGGTAATTAGTTGATAGATACCTGTTTCCCTTGATCATTGAGTATGTACGGTGTTAGTGGTGCCAAGCTGCGATGCTGATCTACAGTTCCGCCAATGAGCACTGGCAGACTCTGCAGCTCAATCGACCCCACAGTACAGCAAACAAGCTATTCCCGCGTCGGTGGCTTGTTTGAACCATTCAAGTTTCAGTAAAGTCATAACTGGGAATTACCTAGGTAACTAGTATGTATGTATAACAAAATTCCAACCAGGGTTTTTGGTGTGCCCGGACTGGGAACCGTGAGCTTGTACCGACGTAAGAAATGAGCTGGGCATGACGTCGATCATTCCAGGTATTGAAGACAACATATCCAACTATTTAAACCAGCCCAGGAATACAAGAGAGGCAAACTATCCATTGGGATTTTTCAATTTACACATCTCATTGATATTATCATACATCTACCATTTGAATTCTACCATACAAAACTATTCCACATCTCCACATAATGTCGGCTGCACGATTCATTCCAGTTATCAAGTCCCGAGTGGCACCCACTCTGGCACCTACTACTATCCGAACCATTTCATCAACTGCCAGTTATCAGAAAGGACCTGTGGAGACAGCCAAGGATACGCTGAAGCGTACTGACCGGGCTGTTTCCGATGCCGCCGTGAAGGGTATTGATAAAGGAGGTTTGTCTTATGCCCGACCAATTTGAGAACCTGCGACTGTTCGTATGCTAATCTGGGCATTTCTTATTCTAGCACAAGCCAAGGAAAACCTCAAGGAGCACATGCCTGGTTCCAAGCAGGAAGCTAAGGGTAAACTTCATGAGGTTAAGGGCGAGGCCGCTGAATACGCAGGCGAAGGCAAAGGAAAGGCGGAACAGATGGCCGGAAAGGCAAAGGGAAAGGCTGAGGAAGCAAAGGGGAAGGCCGAGGAGACAATGGGCGAAGCAGCTGGGAAGGCCAAGGAAGCCAAAGAGAAGCACCTTGGTTGAACCTGCTCACTCTTTCTTGTCCCTTGAGTTGATGGTTCCTTTTTCTTCCCCATGTATCTTCGCAGCATAGCTTGTATATCTAAATATGTATAATGGAATATTCATGTTCAGACAGATTGACAGCCACATCTTGTAAAATGTTCGATTGTATAGTTTTGAAGTCTCAGCTTGGTAGCATCATCACATACTCGCGAGAGCTTAGACCGAATCGAAGTACATCCTTATCCATTACTTCAAGATAACGGCCCGCTGGGACAGGTTCTTTGTTGACGCTGGTTCCATTTGCACTTTCCAAATCAATGATATATGGCTTGACTTTGCCAATTCGATCGCCGTATTCATTCCTCTTCTCGACGTAGCGAAATTGAAGTGCAGCATGTTGTTTTGAACAGCTGGGGTGATCGAGAGGGAAGTCGACCACGGCTCTCTCACGCCCAACTAGCCAGCAGCTGCGCTCGCCCAGCTCCACCATTTCCAACAAGTCATCTCCCTTAAAGACATATAATCGCCACTGTTCTTTGGATGGTGGTTTGCGAGCCTCTGGTGGTTCGTGGTATTTGAGGACGATTCCTTCACCGCCCTCGACTTGGATTGTGTTACTTTCCGCTGCGAGACGACCAGTATTCTTGAAATTGGGCTTTTCCTTCTCAGGTGGTGGGGGTCCATCACCAGTCTGGGTCAGTTCATTCGAGAAGGCATCTCCTTGAGAAGGAAGCGGACCGCGTCGCTGGATTTGCTTGGGCGGGCTAGGCGATCGTCTTGGAGATGGAGAGCGCCGCCTTGGGCTTCTATGTCTCCTAGATGAGCGCTCGCCATCGCGATCACGGTCATCACGATGCCGATGGCTACGGTGTCGATGTCTTCGGCGATCTTCATCTCCAGCACTTGTAGATCGCTCTCTGCGTTCTCGGCGGTGGCTGTCACGGTCGCGGTGGCTTCTTTCCCTGCGAGATGGGCTCCGGGAACGGTGACGTCGAGAGCTGTCTCTATGCGAGCTTTGCGCGACATCATCTCGTCGTCGTGAGCTTCTGTGGTAATCATCGCGAGAATCCCGAGGTCGTCGATCGCGGTTTCGGTCCGGCGAATCGGCCGATGAGCGTCGGCGATGCTCACTTCGAGCGGACTGTGACTCTTCCATTGACGCAATGTGGATTTGATAAAGAGAGTGAGAGGAAAACAAGAGTGGCAGCTCTCGTAGAATATCTTGGCTACAAGCTCCGACACCACGTGATATGTTCCGCCCCGAGGCCGGCGGGTCCGAATAGCGTGAGGAGCTCCCCAAATAATCACCTTCATCCACTTCTCATGTCCTGAATCACTGAAAGAGCTCCGGGATTCCTACCGTGCTCTTTCTACAAAACCATGCGGATATGTTCAAGAAGTATAAATTCATAAGCTGCAGTGGTGTCCAGCTCCTCAGCCCGACCTCTGCGTCGTCGCCACTCCCACGCCTTAAGATTGACCATGGTCTCGGAGCACCACAAGCTACTCGAAACTACGCAACCACCTCGGATGTTTCGGGGCACGAATATTCATGGCCGGGGGCACCATCATTTACCCCTTACGATGTCTTCAATATACCTCAAGCCGCTCCGTATTCGAAGAGCAGGTACTATGATCTCGTGAAGATTTACCACCCAGACCGACCTTGCAATGAACATCGTCTTTGTCGAGGTTTATCACCCGAGATTCGTCTTAAAAGGTACCATATTGTAGTCACAGCTCATGAAATCCTCTCCGATCCCAACAAGCGAGCTGCATATGATCAGTTCGGCACTGGATGGAAATACGGTCCAAAACGATATAACACCGCAGCTGAAGCATCCGCAGAGTGGGGTCCATATGGTCCAACAATCTACGCCAATGCTACATGGGAAGACTGGGAAAGGTGGAATAATCGCCACGAGAGGCAACAACATGTCGTTGATCATCGCACTTTCACCCGTCTTGTGATTCTTCTAACCTTGTTTGGAGGTGCCGTCCAGGCCTCGTGGATCTCGCAACTGCAAACTGGCTACGAGGAAAAGCTTCGCGAAGCCAGTAAAGATTCGATGCGATTTTTGTCTGGCCGCCGGGAGCATGCCGTTGATCAGATGTCTTCAAATGATGCTCGCGTGCAAAGTTTCCTAGTTCGGAGAGACCCGACTGGCGCGGGTCTTAAGGAGGAGGAACAACCTGTCTACCAGAAAGAGCTTCATAAACCCGGTCAAACGTCTGAATCCGACGCTGCACAGGCACCCAATAAAGAGACTCGTATAGAAACAGGGCAGGTGATTGGCGTTGAACACTCAGAGGGTGCCCACAAGACTGTCTGATATCATCTTAACGCATTCATCTGCATGACATTATGACAATTACCGAAATTATAGCGAGCCAATACGAATATTCTGAAATATGAGTCGTCTTTCTTACAAAAGATGAATAGCATCTACAAGCTAGTCTATGGTTATACAAGACCTACTACAGCCTTCCAAAAACCAGTTCCGGAATAGATACTGCACATAGAAATCTCAACTATTTCGGAGTTCGGAATGAAACTCAATCGTCGCTTCGCTACCTCTCGAGTGCCCTAGATAATCAGAGATCTGGCCATCATTTCTCCTAGAAGAGCACCGATATCCGTGGTATATTTTAATTCGTTTGGTTTTCAAGGAGTCTTTGGGTATTGTATTGTGATTATAACCATTTCTCTCAGCTAATGCCTGAAGTACCTACTTCATGCACTTACCTAGAGCACCCAGTTCCAGGACTTTTCTAATTTAGCTCCAAGAGCTGTTGACGGCCAATAATTGTTGTCCCGAATGGTATTTACCACGATATCCATTAATGCCTGTTGCTCGACACTATCTGAAAAACGATCTCCACAAATAGCAATGGCGATCGAGGCAGTAAGAAGTGCAGTTGGCTCTTGGCGATTGGAAATCGCAATTCCGCAAATATCCAGGACGGTTGATTTGAGCTTAGCATCAATCGATTCCATGGCGCGTCGTTGGCCCGGGCCAACTCTTGCAACGCTTGGGTCGTATGCTGTTAATAATATGTTTATGAGACCAACACTTTGTTCGGCCAGAATATGACAATCATCCATGAACCACTTTCGTGGAAATATCTCGCCATTCTCTCGGTTTGGCGCAGCGGAGTAGACGGGTAAGAAACTGAGAGGTCTGGCTTCGACCCATCGGCGATGAAGTGCTACGAGTTCTTCGTAGCGATGGTGTGTAGACTGACTCTGGTTATCGTAGCAAAATTGAAGGACATGTGCGGCGATTATAAGTAGTCGGTTTACCAGAATATTGTCGGGTGCAGCATCCCAAGAAAGATAATTGTCGCATACATCTAATGAAAGGCTGAATGATCGTTGTTGAGAAAAGGCCATATGGAACTCTTGACGAAATCCAACCCAAAATGCCGCATGTCTAAGGCCCGAAGATGTTAATGCCAAATCTGCCTGTGCTTCTATAAAAACTTGAAGACCGCGAATACCGGCTCCAGTTGGAAGATCAATGAAAGGAGCTTCGGGTTTTCAAGAAGTTGTTAGTGAGAATAGAGAGATAATTTGTTGGGGCCCATACCGTCCAGTTCTTCGTAGAATCTGAGAACTACAGCTGCAGCAAGAATATTTTCATCCATGATAGCATCAGGTTCATTGGCAAGAAGCCGAAGATGCGCGATAGATCGACTATGGTAGTCCAGCACTGCAGCTTCACTGATGATAAGGTCTTCTTGTAGGCCGAACTTCACAGTCTTTTCCTTTTGTCGATAATCTGGAAGTGTAGTAAAATGCCTGGCTGAGGCTGATAGAACGGCATTGAGGAGAGGCGAGCAGAAGCGTGCCCGCTGAGGAACAACTACTCCAAAGTGTCGTTCAGGGTCACATATATCGAACTAGGAAGACATGATGATTAGAGCATAAGTTGATGTTTGCTCTGCGACTGACTTTACCCATCTAGCAAGCTCTTCAACAAAATACCGAAGTAAGAATGCCTCTCCTAGGTTGACTTCATGACTGAGATCCGATTTGTGACGTTGAGGTAGGGGTAAGTACTGGCGTATAACCTTGTCAGTTTGGATGCTCTTGAGATAAACCATTCTCATGCTTCTATTTTCGAAACAAAGGCACTTCTGAGAATTAACGTCGATTCCTCTTCGCTTACAATAGGTTCCGGTTTTCTTCGGGCAATTGGAGCCCTTGAAAAATCTTCAGTAGAAAATTGAAACGGGGTCGTCGTCTGCGATAATGGATCGTGGCCTTCTAAAGTGGAATCTTGAGGACTGCTCTCTGTTTGGCTCCCAGTGTATTTGCTCGTCTCATCGACGTATTGAAATACTAAGTTCATCGTTAGGTTGACATGGCGACAACAGTTGGGCCACCTGTCTCTGACCTTGAGGTTTTGATTTCATTAATGTAGATGGGCTGTGGTGGTACTTGAATTTTGTCTCTTGACGAGTACAAGTTCGTCCTGTTCTCTGGCATCTTGAGCATTTTGGTATACTTTTATCACCTGGATAAATTGTAAGTAAAGACGTGCTTGTTGAAATTCCTTCATGGTGTGAGATCTGGTCTTGTACATTTCAAATGATGTTCTGTGATAAAGATTTTGTAAGTTCATGAGCATTTGCAATCGGAGTCGTGTCCTATAACCTACTACGGCAATTGTCACTGGCCAGCCATGTTAGCACACTGCAAAAATTCAGATCATTTACTCACACTTACCATGGTTTGGTCTTCAGTGTCATTGCAGGTAAAGCTGAAAAGCATGCGAATCCCCGTCGCGGTCTAGGAGGATCGAATGTAAGGGCCGGCCGGCGAGGTGGGAAAGAATGTTGATCAGCTGACCCCGCTCTATCCAGCCAAGGTTAACGTAGCCAACTGGAAATATTTCTAATCATCGTTAATTTGATACCATATCCAATATATACCTTTCAAACATTCAATTAGATGGAAAGAACTATAAAGCGGTACTTCAGATGTTCATCACAGGGAATGTCATTGATATTCGAATGCTAGTTGGTACACAACATTATTGTAATATGTGCAGTCTGGTTTATCAACCGTAAATGGTGCTAAATGATGAAAATAGAGATGTACAAAAGATATTTCAAGAACAGATGCTCCCAGGTGCTCTTTGGAAACCTGCCCAGATTTCCAGAGAGTACCCACGTGGGTATGAATATCTCGTTTAGAGCCCGTCGCCAGGTGCCCAAATCTTATACCACCGCTGGTCAATGCCTGGATCATTCTTATCATAAAACCTCAGGTCCGAACTCAATCTAATACGGCCAGATTTGTCCTCATTGTGTCCACTGGCATGAATACTATAGGGGTCATGGAAGACCACATCCCCGGCTTCATAGTCGGTTACTAGCCACCTGTGTTCTCCATGTTCTGAGTGCATAGCTTGAAAGTTTTGAGGCGAGGATGCAATCATGCCTCCATCGAGCATGTTCACATTGAATGCAGAAATTTTCTCTTGCTCGGTAAAACTTTCTGCACGTTTGGTGTAATCATTCTCAACGTGCTGACCAAGAGGAACGGAATTCTCGAGGTAACAAAGACCACCCCCATTGATGGCAATATCACCTTAACAGACCGTTGTGTTAGCATCTGAAGAGTGATTATAGGCTGAAAATGACTTACCAATTGGGACCCAGGCTGTCAAGAAGAAGCCATCGCCTCCTCTCAAGAAAAGCTTATCATAATGAATACCAGTTCCCAGCCCAAACGGCACATTATGACGCAACATCGTCCTATCCAAAATTCGATGTTCCTTCCAGTCCATGAGTCTCCTGATAAAGCCGGTTAAAGCTGGGTGCTCGACAAACTTCCGATAGTGTAGGTCTTTATGGGCATCAATGAGCACTTTCTCTTCAATAGGGTCTGATGGCAAGCCGGAGCCACCGATACCCTTGTGTGCATCGGGATGGGAAGATGAGTTGAATATGCCATCTCTAGGAGAGGTCCCAGGCTCAAGCAAGGAAGTTGCGGCATACTGGCGAAAGTAGCTATGTCAAATAATAAAATTAATAAGACTTCAAAGGTTGAAGGCATAGAAGTTGCAAAATTACCTCTCACGCATATCCAGTACGTCTGCTCTGGGAATCAGGCCTTTGATGAATAGATATCCATCCTGTTTCAGCCGCTGCCTCATTTCGTCGAGTGGGAGCGACAAATGTGTGGGCTTCAGAAATCCAACTCGTTCTGTAGGGATTCTTCCACCATTCTGAGCCAAGCCATCTGGGAAGCATTCGTCTACGGAGCCTCTCAATACAGGAGGGGCCACGCTTTGAACTGCAGCAATAGCCATGATGAATAGTGGCTCAGCGAAAGATGCAAGGAAAAGAGCACAACAAAAATTTGCAGATGAAATCCATTATCAAGGAACAAACATGCTGCGGGTCATTTTGGTCATCAGACGTTGTACCAATGATATATTGTCTTCTCTTTAAGCTCACGCGTAACGAAGTGTAACGCGCGCCAATCAGATCAATTTCGTTTCACTGGCTCGGCTGGATCCGCGAGACGCTAATCCTATCTGGTCTTGTAATCGCCGATGCTTCTCCCCAAAACTGATTTGGTTCGCCGAAAATTACCTAAAAAGGAAGACACTGACCTGCACCCCGCCTTTTTAACTATATTTAGTCAATGGACATTTACAGAGTCTAGAGTGATGTATCTATGCTGACAATATATACATCGTATACTTGGATTAAAGTAGATCTAACCCCAGGAAAGCTTGACTTTGTGAAACAAGCGACTGAATGCTGAAAATCCGGGGATTCTTTGTGTCACGTCATGTCCAATGGTTTGACAGCTGATTACGATTACACTTGTTACATTGACGGACATCTACGGCAGTCATTAGCCGCCACTTTGCAAAAATTAGTAATTCCTATATCACCGCGGATATAGTGGCGTAGTATAAGATTGAGACGACCTGCTGACCGCTTTGACCTACCGTCTCTCATTTCTACTATCATTCCGAAGGTTCGGAGGTGGTAGAAAGAGCTGTAAAAAGAATAGCAGAAAGAAGGGTAGTTTCAAACTAATGTTACGATAGTATCATACAGAAATATCATATTTCTGTATGTATCAAATTTATATATATATATACATATATATTTTTCTTCTTCAGTCCAAATCCAGATACATTATCTGGATATATCCGTTACATCAGTCCTACTACCAAGTAGATACACTATCTTCTCTAAAATATTCTTCTTTCTGCTGGCCAAAAAACCGAGATGACTAATTTTTGCAAAGTGGCAGCTAATGACTGCCGTAGACATCATTCAATCCCTTTAATTGTAGTAAGCGTAAACTAGTGTATTTACCCTGCACCTGGGGCAGCATATTGGATTAGTTCGTGAGCCTACATAGGTATGAATCACGACTCTTGTCATATCATTTGAGCAATACCTAGTCAGAACTCTTCTAAAGTACTATCAATCGATTCTAACATTTCACTTTTACTTCAGTCACGGGGATTTGAAAGAGAGCCGCTGACCTATTATCTAAGACACGACAAATAGTCGTGCTTTTTGAAGCTATCAATTTGTCTTCAGGAACCACCAAGTCTCATACATGGCCAAATACACCGGTCGAATAATGCCCACACTTGGAAGTGTGGGCATTATTCAGGTTGCTTACAAGGCACATACTAATATCATGCAATATATTTTTAAGCAAACTTGACAGTTCTCATGGCTTATTTACTATTTTAGAATCGTTACTCTTCCCATGAATAATGATCAGCTAAATCTTTTAGTGAGAAAGCAAATACAGTTCGAGATACGAGCTTTCTTCATTCCGAGGTGTTATGAACTAGATCAGTGGGACAACGAGGGTCTTCCAAATCCATGGCGTGTTGAGTACTTCTCGCCGTTGACTTTATAGCAAAGTAAGGTTGACACTTAAAGATAGTAGCCATGTATATCAACCGTGCAAAGAGTCAACATCGGGTAAGATGCAATGATTAGTCATTTTAACGTTGGTCACCTTTTATTTTCGTCCTTTGTGGAACAATCAGATTCACGAGATCTGAGACAATACCTTTTGTCTTTGCTTCAACATGTATTTGTACATCATTACTGAGCCTGTTGCTGGTCAGATCTGGTTTTCAAAGTTCGATTGACTCCGTTTCCTCGAGACAAATAGCACTTACCTGGCAGATAAAGACCCAGGAAGAAGTAAAAGAGTCCTATGAGAGCCCAACTGGTAGTAACAGTCGTCACCTTGTACATTAACCACCATTCACTACTGATTCCGATGGGGTACAAGACGGTGAATAGAGAGTATCTATAGCGAGACTCAGGTCAGTATACTCAGGTATGATTGAACTCAAATAGAAAGTCCCTTGAGCCTACCTTAACCATTTCAACAATCGTGGAATAGGATAGCCGGCGAGCATGATGGCAAAGTACAAGTAGCGAACCACATCTGCGGTTGACCAGGCTAGTAGCATTGCCAGATACGCTGGCGATGGGGCCGTCACCTCAGGAAAGGCATAGTTAACGGCCCAGACCTGGACAGAGCGAGCAAAGACCTGTGTGAATGTGGTGAATACAGGCGAGCGGGTGATTCCTGCAAGAAGAAAATGATGAGACAAAGCCAACCAATCTACATAGTCCGCATCAATAGGTTTTAGCGTGGGGGGGGGGTTTACCGGTAGCTGCATGGAGAATCTCAGCCACAGCCAAGGTCTGAGCACCTCGAGTCCAAGGCTCAAGGTTGATGTATGCTTCGGAAATGTCTTTGTCCGTGGGAGAAAGGAGGGTGAAAATAACTAGGACCAGGATACGTAACCACAAGAAGGCACAGATGGTGTTGTAAATCATAAGATAGGTTTGACCAGGGCCCGACTGAGGCCGGGAGGATTTAGGTGGCATAGCGTGTGTATCCCGATGCCAATGACGTCTATTGCAGTGTTTTACGGCGGGCGTTCGGGATGAGAAATGATGTGTGGGATTTCGCCATGGAAGATCGGCCGCTAGCTCGGCGAGTTAACCAGATTAGGGAGACTTCATCCTCTACGAGACAATTCATCAACGAAGGGTTCTCGAGTTGACTACGTATAAGTATTGAGCAACCCAGATGAGAGTTCAATATCCAATGACCAGACAGATATCAATTCAGGATGTCATTCAAATCGTATGAGAAGGAGATTGGCCTTGACCATGTTGGGAGACGGAGATTCAATTCCGAGGATCAGAGGACGGTGCCCTCAAAAGCCGCCGTGGATCCCGGTCTCTGGGCGAAAATTCACAATTTTATCATTCAATTCTTAGTCCTGAAACAAGGACCGGCCTCATCCACAAACGAGAGACTGTAACAGCGAGTTCCGAGAACGACGCCGAGAGGGCCAAGTCGAGTCGGGTACCCGAGACAGGGTGAAGCGGAGATGGCCAAAATGGAAAGGACAAGAGGATCACAGAGGCCTTCCGATGCCGTCATTGAACTCGGTATCTCCTAAATAAGCACACTGGGGCGATGGATTCCCCATGGGGCAACGTGCTAGCGTTCAGTTGCGGGGGAAAAGCCGAACCAACCAGCATTTCCTAGAGTTGTATTGCGCGTCAGGAGGACGCAGATAGCCAGCAACAGGAAACCAATTTCCAGAGCAGATTTCTTAGCGCAGCAAAAGCAATTGCCGGGGGACGTGCCATCCTCGAAAAATCACCCAATATGGGAGGCTTCGGCGACATTTTAAGCTTCGGACTCGCCCGATGGGAAGGGATCGCCGTTCAAGGGAAGCGATATCTGGTGGATGAGTACTCTTCCCCCCACCTTATCTTGAAACCAGTGAGGACGAGAACAACTTGTTGAGCCTTGGAACTGCGGGAATTTCCCCAGACCCGTCTGCCGCTTGGCATAATGCGGAGATGTATGTAGTAGGGCATTGGTCTGGTTGGAAATGGTGTCCACACTATGGCAAGCGTCATGAAGCTAGTGGACATCATAGTTCAACGTGACAATCTTACTATATAATTCAGGCGTAGTACGAAAAGGGGTGTTATTACTTACTGCTACTATTGGGATTACCTAACTAAGAGGATTGTGGTTCAGACATTCAATCAGATTGCCATTTACTACTACTCTATATTACTATCAACCTTCTCCTTGAACCCTTCACGCATTCAACTCCTAGACTTTCTACACTACAGTCATGTCGTCGTTAGATAAGGCCACGCAGGGTCAAATGGGGGATGACACTTACAAATCCGAGAAAGCAGAACATATCGATGATGTCGACGATATCGAGAAGACCGGCATAGCTGATACCATTACCGATGTGGCCACTAGTGTCGACAATATCCCCATCAGTTGGTTTGTATGGTTGGTTGCCGCGACGGCGTCGATGGCCGGCCTTCTCTTCGGTTATGACACCGGTATCATCTCAGCCGCATTGGTTTACTTGAACGATGATCTCGATAATAGGCCGGTAACAAGCAATGAGAAGGAATTAATCACATCACTATGCTCTGGAGGTGCATTCTTTGGTGCCATCTTCGCAGGAAATACGGCAGATAGAGTAAGCTTTTCATTTACAGATATCATATTATATCAAATCAAATTTGGGGAGATCTTAAACTGATGGCCCATCATAGCTTGGTCGAAAAATGGCCATCTACCTTGGATGCGTTCTTTTTATTGCCGGTTCCGTCCTACAGGGTGCAGCCTATACGATCGTTCAAATGTCGATTGGGCGTGCTGTCGTCGGTTTTGGTGTTGGCTCAGCAGCCATGGTCTGCCCTTTATACGTCGCCGAGATTTCTCCCGCCAGAGCCCGTGGAAAGCTCATCGGTTTAAACAACATGTCAATCACTGGAGGCCAGGTCATTGCGTATGCTATTGGCGCTGCCTTTGCGAGTGTTCCTCATGGGTGGAGGTATATGGTTGGACTAGGTGGCTTACCTGCCGTTATCCTATTCGGTCTTTTACCATTCTGTCCCGAATCGCCTCGTCACTTAGCCTATAACGGAAAGGATGAAGAAGCTCGAGCTGTGCTGAAAGATATCTACAAGGGTGCGACCCCAGCTCAAGTTGATGCGGTCCATCTCAACATCAAAATGGCCTGTTACCAAGCACGAGAGATTGATGGCAGTGGAAGTGGTTTCTGGAAAATCAAGCAGCTGCATATCGTTCCTAGCAATCTTCGCGCCTTAATTAGTGCATGTGGTCTGATGGTCATCTCTCAGATGTCAGGATTCAACTGCCTGATGTACTACAGTGGTACTCTCCTTGGCTCCATTGGTTTCGGAAACCCCGTTGCAGTAGGCTTGGTCATTGCAGGGCCTAACTTTATCATGACATGGGTGAATATGATGATCATTGACAAGATTGGACGGAGACGTTTGCTCCTGTCTACTTCCTGGGGAATGGCAGTTGGCATGCTGGCCATTGCGATTGCCTTCGTCTGGATCCCCTTTAATCGTGATACTGGTGAAATTGAATCTACAAACGGTGTTACACCTGCAGCTATCGTGGTCATTCTTTTCATGATCTGGTTCGTGCTCTTCTACGGTGTATCAGTTGGTAATACCGCGTGGATGAGCACGGATTTTTTTCCATTGGAAGTTCGTGCCATGGGTACAATGTGGCTTACTTGCTCCAACTGGGGATCCAATGTCATCATATCTAGCTGTTTCCTCTCGATGATGAAGTCCATGACTGGCTCTGGGGCCTTTGGTTTCTTCGCGGCTATCTGTGGCTTGGGATACGTGTGGATCTATTTCTTTTACCCTGAGGTTTCAGGTCTCGTCTTGGAAGAAATTCAAGATGTTTTTGAGCATGGCTTTGGCGTGAGATACGCAAACAGGTTGCGAAAAGAGCGCAAGGATATTATCGAAGAGCGAATGAGGACTATGGAGAAGCCAGTCCCCGTAGGACATTAGTTTACTTCAACTCTTGAAGTCGCTTGACTATTATGTACATCAGAATACTTACGACCTTACAATTTGCAAAATTGGTTCTACGCTTGACAAACTTTGTTCTGTGCATGAAACTCATTGTTATCTATACGTACATCAAAATAGACCCTAGAGCCTTCTAGTGACGCATGGGTATCGCTATGCTTGTAAAGAGAGAAATGGAATAAAAAAACAGGAAGCCTCCCAGCAAAAATCAAACCCTAACCCCGAAGATGCTCTGGTAGATGATACAAGACTATGATGGGCTGTCCTACTTTCGGAAAGTAAGAGACTTTCCAGGAATTTCCTTCTTTTGTTTGCGCACGCCCGAAGGTGCTTCCAGTGCCTTGGCATAAGGGTTGAATGTTTTCTTGGGGGCCTTGGCACCGGGAGCAGAAGTTGACGGAGCATTGAAGACCGAGTCTGCAGCGCCATAATCGAACGGGGCAACGTCGGCAGCCTCAGACTTGGCAGCCTTCTGGGCCTTCTTCTTCTCTTTGCGCGATTTTTTCTGCTTTTTCTCGGCGGAACTGTTGTCGTTGCTTGTATCATCAAGACCATCGGCAGTCAGCACATCCTGGTCGGATGTTTCAACGGGTGTAACCTTGCGCTTGCGGGGGCCTCCAAGCTCTTTAACGGTGAAGACCTTCTTCTCATCCTCTGCTTTCGGGGCTGGTGTTGGAACAGGTGCTGGTTGAGGGGCGGCAGGTGTTTGCTTAAGCGCACCAGTACCAAGTTCTTCACGCACTTCGGAGACAGTGGATGGCATTGACGGCAGGGGAAGAGAAAGCCGAAGGGCTTCAGCTGAAGCTGCCAAAGAGTATGAAAGAGGGGTCGGTTTTTCTTGGGCAGCGAGAGTCGTACCCCAGAACTGAGAGGCTTCATAACGCTCGGCAGTAGGGAAGTCTGCATCTTCAATGTCCATGGACAGAGCCGGTGCCTGTACGTACTTCGATGGTGGCGGTGTCACATCGCGCCATTCAGGGCCATTGGCACCGGCGATCTTGGCTTGCTTGATAGTCTCGAGGAGACTGCTAGCCCGATCTTTTGTGAGAGGGGTTACGGGAGACAAGGTTCGGAGCAAAGTGCCCATGTCAAGGGGCATGACATGGGAAAGCTTGAAGAGCATATGTTTCGGGAATACGCACTGCCAACCCTCGTCCACTTCACGAGCGACTTCGTCACGCCATTGGTGGACAGCCTTGAAAACGGCAAATTGCTCCTTTGAGAAGTGCATGCCCCCATTTCGAGAAAGTAGATCGTACCAACCTCCCGGGCCCTGTCCCTTTTCTGCATCATATACGGGACGCTCATATGTTTGGAGAGCTTCATTTTTAGAACGCTCTAAAACGTAATCAACGAGGCTGTTATTCGGTTCGGAGGCATCGATAAGCTCATTTCGCAGATTGTCGTAAACGTAGAGGAGATAGTGGGTATCGGATCGGGCATAGTCAAACATGGCAGACGGTAACGGACGAACACGCCAGTCGGCCATCTGGTATCGCTTGTCCGCTTCAAAGTCGACGAACTTGTTGAGAAGGAACTTCAGGCTTCGCTTTTGGTATCCCAGAGCAGAAGCAGCGTGGAAAGTGTCGAACATGCCAACAATGTACAATCCAAGATCGCGCTGCAACCAAATGATATCCATGGTGGCACCATGAAGGACCTTCAAAATCTTGGGATCGGTGAATACTTCGTTGAGTATTTGAAGCTCCTCTCTCCAGGGCTTGAGAGTGTCGACTACCCAATCCTTGTCGCGGGTGCTAATTTGCATCAAAGACACAAGACCATGGTAGGAGTGCACATCATGGTGCTCCAAATCGATAGCAATCTCTTTGGCAGTCTTGAGTTCCGATAGCATTTCCTTGACCCCATCTAACGTATCCACAAAGGTAGCGGTCGTAGTGTCGAACGGCAGGTAGTCGATGGGAGGAGATTTTTTGTATGTGGACTTCGGGTACTTTGCGGCGCGGATCTCGGGTTCGTAAGGGCTAACATAGCTAGACTTGCCTTCAATCTGCCGTTTCTGTAAAGCCTGTTGCAATGGGACAGTGGCATTTGGTTTGGTCCGTAACAGAGGCTGGAAAGTAGCTCCGTCGGAATTGTCAGGCTTATGCTCGAATTGCAGTTGCGGTTTCGGGATCTTCGATGGGCCATAGTCGTAGATAGTCGGAAAATTAGGCTCTCTTTTGATGGGGGGCTGCTCCTCGCGCGAGGGACTCAGCCTCTTAATCACACCGGTGAATTCGTCCAAACATGCGTCGGTCTTTTCCAGCAACGAATCAATCACATCCACAATTCCTCGCCAGTTATCGTCTAAGCTCTCCTCATTCCGTAAGTCCGGATTCTTGACACCCGACCCAGTAGAAGCGGCTTTGATTACAGCTGAGGCCAGCGCAAGAATCCGATCGCTTTGGTCATCAAGCGACGCTGAGAAGTCTGCGCTAGAAGTGCGGTGGAAGTCGAGGCCCTGTCCACCGAGGTGATTCGCAAGCTTGATGACTTCGACCAAGTTGGAGGACAATTTCTCCTGGAACGGAGTATACTCTGCAGAATCCATAGCAAAGCTCCAACCCACGGCGACACGAGTTGACGATGAAGAGATTCCAGATGAAGCCCGAAAAAAAAGTCGCGGATTGATTTACCGCCTACCCAAAGTGGAGATGTGGTTTACGGCCGTTTTTTAATTGGCCGATCTCCGCGGAGGCTCGTCTTTTCCTCTTAACTCCACCTCTCCCTCGCTCTATAAATCGAAGCAAACAAGTCGAAGGAGGAAGTTGCGTGTTTATTATACCATATTATCACTTTGTCATTGACCTCCAACGCTATTTGAGATGGCTGCCTCTATTGCACCTGAATGTAACGATATCAAAGAGTACGTTGAGTCCAAAGAACATCATGCTGCTGTATATTCAGATTTCATGAAACTGACGTCAGCCCCAAACAGGAGATACGATACTTGTTTTCTCAAATGGTACAGTGAGAGTATGTCTCCTCATTTCAGGCTATCTGGACTATCATATATCTGACATCAAACAAGAATACCTGCGTGGCAACACCACCTCAAATGAGTGCGAAGAGTTGTTCTCCAAATACAAGAATTGCCTGAGTGTAAGTGAAATCCTCTTGGCTCTCCATTTCTTTATCTTATTCATTTGGCTGATGACATGGTTTCTGGGACTTTAGAAAGTTCTCAAGGAAAGAGGCATCGACACGATGCTTGAGGATGCTCGGAAGGGCAGCAGTGAAACCGATGCAGAGTTCCTCAAGAAGTCATGATTTATATTGCATCATCTTTCACATATATCATCTCTACTCTCTACATGTATATTACATTTGCAATCACTAGCGAGTTTGTTCCGGCCTGGCGTGGAGGTTAATAAGTTCTAGCATGGCACTCCTACCAGCACAAGCACTAAATATATATCACCCAACATTATTTGAAGTTTCCAGCAACACACCAACACAAGGTTGGGCAACCGTGTGTTGCTAATGATAAGATCTTTGAGGTTGCAAATAGCACCCCGTGCTATTTACATCACATTCCATGAATTTTTTGAATAACTTGTTCTCTTGTTCAACTTCATCCATGAAGCAATGGATTACTGGCCCCTGTCGTTATACAACAGACAGTTCGATGACCATCATCTCGTACTAGTAGTGTATGAATTATCCATGCAAACTTTATTTACTAGGTAGGGTATTATGCTAATACTGGATCTTATCGATGACCTCGTCTCCGTGGATCGTTTTGTCCGAAGTTGGGCGGCACTTTAGGCAATGGTCCACTCATAGCCCCGATTCCTCCGGCCATCGAACCACTTCCCACACTTCCACTTCCAGTCTTCTTTGGCTGTGTGAGCATTGTCCACACTTCCGCCATTCCTGCGCGGCGAGCAGGAAGCATACTGTATTGCATACTATACAAATTCCGTCGGTGAATAGGTGGAACGAAACGGCCAGTCACAAGACAGAAGATGACGCGAGGCGCCAGATAGTGCTTGCGAAGTCGGTGACCGAGCTGGAAGTATTGATCGAACATCGCGCGCAATGGGAGAGGGATAGACTGCATTCAGCCACATTAGTATATACGAAATTCTCCACAGGGTAGATCGGAGGATAACCAACCTCGAGATGGATGTAGGAGACGGTAGAGGAGTCCGGAGTTGCCGTTTGCTTGTCTAGCTCATCCCGGAGCTCAAACCGAATACCACCGGGTAATCTTCGTGAGTCCTTGACGCGCAACATCAACGCAAACAGAGGGAAGTGATTAAGAAAAGCAAGGCAGGTATCTAGGGCAGCCTTCATTGATATGATCAACATGCGGGCGGAGGCGAAGGTCAGGTAGAATACGATCACGGTTGGGAGGAGGAAAAAGAGCACTGTAAACAGAATAGTGCCGAGTAGAAGTTGGTCGAGGTCATAATCGCATGAGTCGATTCGGTTGCGGAGAACATTTCGCTTCTTCCCGCGGAATAGATGAAAGAGGGAGACTATAATGGTAAGTTGCCAGTTGAAGATCCTGGCAGAGGCAATGTAGAACGAATAGATATGGACTGTTAAAATCGAGAGAAGGTCGGAAAAAAGCGCGATGGGCATACTCGCCCCCGCAAAGCTGGAGCAGCCGACAACGTAGATGACCGCGGGAAGATAAGGCTGAAGATTGGCGATACAAGCTGCCCAGTTCTCGATGACCCACAGGAATAAGTCACCAAGGAAAGCCGCAAGCTCGTTGTTTAGTTTCAGACCAGCTGGCCAATCCATTAGCCATGAAATAGTTCGTTGCAACCCTTCCACTGTCCAGCCAGTCAGGATAGTATTTATCTGCGATGCTACCCAGTTTGCATTATCGATGATATAGGATCCGAGGGCAATGCCAATGATCACATCATTTGCGACAAGCCATAAACTGTTGTAAAATCGAATATAATCTGGGTGGCTGGTTGTGACACTTTCCCAGTTGTCTTTCCTTTGTCGCAGCTTGACATATTGTATAGGCCAGTAGCAAAATTGCTGTAACCGTATATCAACCTGTTGGGCTGTAGCAGAGATGTCTTTGATAGCGGCGGCATCTGGTCTAGCTCGCCACTCCAGGACCTGTAGAACGATTTCTGCAACGGAACGATGGCCGACAAGTGCTATAACAAATAGACGAGTAATGACCGGCCAAGCCCACTGCCAAAAGACATGGGCAATGCAAAGCACAATGAATCCCCACAGTGTTGTAGCGGATTCGACCACTCGCTCACCCACACTCATACTTCGTTTGGCACGAATGCCAATGAGATGGCTATTCTTGTGCATTAGTTGGGCCATCTCATAGGCACAATTAACTTGGTTAATTATAAGTGGTAGGGCCTGCTCTTTTTGAGATGGAATGTGCTTGACTACTGTATGAAGCTTCAATTTGTCAACCAAAATTCGAGATCGGGCCTTTTCTGTTTCTTCCTCTGATTCTATGTTTTCCAACATTGTACTTCCTTGTCCCGTTGTTGCCACTTTGTCACCAAGGGCAAGGGAAATTGGATCAAGAGACATGTACTCCATGCGTGTTGGATGTGGACGAAGGTACATTATGACCTGGACTGACACACTCGCATCGGTCAAGCATTGAATTTGCGGGGCTTTTGATGACGATTGAGTAGTGAAATAGAGATGAGAGGCATTGAAAGACTCTGGGACGGTGCGTGAATTGGTCGAGCCGAGGACATGCATCTGAGAACGTCCGCAAAGCGTGAAGATCCGGACGATGGGATGTGGACTGTTTCGAAAGAGTATACCGGCCCGTAGCGCATTGTCGACATTCCGAGGCTAATGAGTAAAGATTAGATGCGTGTCTCAGGCAAGGAAGATTAGAGAGTTTGGGGACAATCGCTTCGCACCTCGACATCCTCAAGAACTGTCAGAACAAATAGATCGAGCTCTGAATTTCGCCAGCCGACTATGACACCCGGCGATGAAGATCGTGGGAGATCATATGGCCAGAATACCCGTAGCAATCCATCGCTCATGAGCATGTTGTCATCCTCCACTAAGCTCTCAAAATGAGCCTCGACGACGGAGTTGTTCTCGAGCAGAAACACCGAGATTCACGTGGCGGGGATGCTATCATATTCCAAGAATGTCAGCCTATGTCAATTTCTGATAGATAAATACATAGCAAGCCCCCATATATTAGGTGTTCACTGGACTTGGAGCCACGGATTATACTAACCTGGCTACCCTCTTTCGATGCGAGGAAACTGATAGGCACGACAAGGAGGAAAAAGAAAACTGAGAGGAAAAGAAACCCCTTCAGTGTTCGTGTCTAAAGGTTCCCAAATATAGATGGTAAGCAAAACTCATTGGCAGGCGCATACAGCCAAGCTTCAAGTGGGAACGGAGGGGCCACATTGAAATCGGCCACGACACTTACCACGACCCCGTGATCCCAGGCAAAGATGGCCAATTCGTAAAGCCGGGTGACAAGATCCCACCTGGCGGTGGTATAACCCGCGACAAAGATCCCAAGGGTGAGGATAGAAAAGGGGTGCATTAATCAGGGTGGTTTAAGCGGTCCGCGTATTAGTTTGCGCGCATAGCTGGGAGAACAATATTTAGGGACAATTCGGAGGTTCAATGGAAGTTTGAGAATCAAGAAACCGCAGGCTGATTAGAATTGAAGAAACGAACGAGTGGTAGGCAGCATAAAATGAATGGGGGGCTTGGACGGACAGGATGGCCTGCTGTCGCTTCCACCGAGTACGCGTTGCGTCAAACCACGTGAATGCTCAATCCGACAATCTACCGTATTTACACAACCGCTTTCCGCTTGTCATCTACGCACTTTAGTGGCAGCATGGCCGAGTGGTCTAAGGCGTTTGACTTGAATTATTTCAACTCATCAAATCTCTTCGGAGGCGTGTGTTCGAACCACACTGCTGTCGCTTTAACATTTTTTTTTTTAAAAAAAAGTTGTTAAAAAGCATTCAATTTTGCAAGCGATGATAAATAAGTGTGAACAAGCTAAGCTGGTGGTGAAAATCTAAGGCTTTCTAACGTTCTATGATCTCAGTGTCAATTTTTTGTTCCTTGTATTTCTTCAGCAGACTGTGTAGTAGATGTGGAGATAGAGTAGGTTTAATGCAAATTGGCTAGCTAGAGAGAGAAATCGGCTACATAGAGGCAAGTTGAATTTTGACCTAGGCAGTCAGGCAACATGGCGATTAAGGATAAAATCTAGATGACCGGAAAGATAAATACTGTAGCTGCAGAGCCCAGGGTATGTATATAAGTGGTTTATTCCATGGTTAGTTAGCATTGGTTCCTGTCCACCAAACGCGACCACACATTGGCTGGCCCAAAAATCATCAAACCTCCTTCCTCCCTTTGAAGCAGCAGCGCAGGCATTAATAAAAAAAAGTTTAAGGAGGAATAAGTGAGAAGTGCAAAAAGAGACTGAGTGACGCAGGGATCGAACCTGCAATCTCTTGAGCCGAAATCAAGCGCCTTACCATTAGGCCAGCCACCCTATTAGTAATGACGTAAGCTCAACATGGATATAAGACCTAGAAAACTAAGTGAGAGGGACTTAAAAAGAAAGGCAAAAAAGATTGAGCGACGCAGGGATCGAACCTGCAATCTCTTGAGCCGAAATCAAGCGCCTTACCATTAGGCCAGCCGCCCACTTAGTAATATTTACAGACCTAAATAGTTTATATATACACATAGCGTTTCTAATCTACAATCAACTCCATCGGGTACTCGATATCATTCTATTTCAGAGTTATCAAAATTTTCAAGGCTGCTAACTGTTGAAATCTCACATTCTCACAATCTTCGCCAGTCAATAAACTCTGGAAGCTTGGCTAAGGATTATATTTTTATCACAAGGTTTTTTTATGCTGTGGGGTGAGATATATGCCAGGTTCAGAGTGCTGTATGCTCTTTTTGTAACATCTGCTCTTCTCATAACATCTGCCATTGAAGTTTCGTTGTGTTATGAGACACGATGCGGCTATTTCCGTCAGTATGAAGGGCCATGCTGCACTAGACCATCTATCAAGTAAGATTTCGGGATAATGGGTCTCATAGTATGATGCCACTGGTCTAGATAATACGGATTTGATGTAGATACTCAAGCAGTTCCTTGGAGCATTATCGTTATCTTATTGTGTTGTTAGCACCTTCCCATTACACATCTCTCAACTTCCTATGTTGAAAGCTCCGGCTCACTATGACATTGGTAGCATGTCACAAGGAAAATCTCCTTCGCATCCAATCAGACCATCAATACGACTCGAGCGAGGAAGAGGACTCCAGTTCCTCAAGCTATGGAACGGTGCAAACGGAAAGAAGCTATTCCGTCTTCAAATGAGTCTCTGCAGAGTGGGGAATTGCTGCCCTTGGTATGTGGACAAGGAGGGATATGTTCGCTACGAAAATCGAAGCAATGCCTTCGACCATGTCGGTGATGCACTGAATACCTACTTAACGCATATTATACCACGCGCATTACGCATTCGATGATACACGCCCGAAGAGAGGACGTTCCAAAAAAAATAGCCATACCCATGATGGATGGAAAAGTCTCAAATTATCATGAGATGTCAGTTGCTCTGGCCAGCGGAGACGAGATTCGTGGGGAAGGATCAAGGTGGATTCAAGATGGTGTATGACTATACGACTATCAATGCAGCCACGGAAGAAGATCTTTCAGATCAATACTTGGCTAACTACTTGAATCTATCATTTTCTCACTATCGCGGCTGATATATCATTACCCACCTCCCCTTATCGACCCTTAAATATTACTGGTACTAGTAGTACAGCAATATATTTTGAATAGTATACGAAGGAGGACTGAACAACGCTAACTTATGAGTCCTACTTAGTTTTTATCTAGTAAGGACATACTTGGAGAACGAAAAATGTTAATGAACCTCATATTATCATACTCCACAACACCTTAATATGCATATTATCCCACAAAGAGCTTTTCAAAGATAGAGATGATCAAATTGGTATTTCCCACCATGCCTTTCCAGAACGACGGGTTTAGTATCAGGCCTGCAAAGGAGTCGGAACAATATCATTCAACACAGAGAGGGTTGAGGGTCTGCGGCACCACAAGGAAATCCGAGAGAAAGCCACCCACTAGTGAGGAAGTCAAGAACTCCGACTCGAAGAACGAAATTAATGGTGTATCAACGCACTATCAGACTGCTGAAATCTCCCGGAACACTTTATTCGTCTGCAGCTTGCTATCCGCCCTGACCAAATCACGCATGATCTGACGCTTTTGGTCCGATGATAGCTCCTTGCCTTCAATCTCTGCTTTCCATTTCAGAAGCATGTCCTTCAAGAGTGAATTGCCCTCTTCAACCTCCTCTTGGGAATATTTGTCCATCGACGGCGTCGGTTGTTGCAGCTCGCCATTTTCAGGGTTCGCAGATGTGAAATCCTCCAGTTCCTCTGCCTTCTGACGAGCCATGTTAACGACCTTATCTGGGAATCGCACAAGTTCGGCAACATGAATACCGAATGACTGATCGCAGATCCCAGGCTCTACACGGTAGAGTAGTGTGACTTGACGCTTTTTCTTTTCAGCCTCATTACCAGCTGCGGCCTCATTTCCATCACCGATGAAGGCCACGACGTGTAGGTTCTTGACGGCCTGTTGATATCGATCAGCCAAAGCAGTGAGCTCATGGAAGTGAGTTGCGAAGAGACCGAAGCAACGGATCTCTGTCACTATATGCTCTGAGATTGCCCAGGCTAGACCGAAACCATCGTACGTGCTTGTTCCGCGACCCAATTCGTCAATAATAATTAGGGATTCACACGTAGCCGATTTGAGAATATTGGCGGTTTCAAGCATCTCAGCCATGAACGTGGACACGCCTTTAAGCTGCGAGTCGCTGGCACCGACACGAGCAAGGATGCAATCGAAAATGGTAAGCTCTGCCTCGGTGCAAGGAACAAAGCATCCAGTCTGGGCCATGAGCGCGATAACACCAATTTGGCGAATGTATGTGGATTTTCCGCCCATGTTCGGACCGGTGATTATTAGGAAGGATGATTCATCACGGACCAAAGAGACGTCATTGGTGATGAATGAAATGTCGTCTTGCATCTCCATACAAGGGTGACGGGCTTCTTTAAGAACAGTATTACCTGTGCCCCGTGGGTGCATCTTGGGTCGAACATACCCTGAGGGGGCGTGAACGGAGGCATGAGCAAAGCTAACAATGACATCAAGATGGGCCAGAACACCGGCAAGTTGCTCGAGAACCGGACAGTAAGAGGCAGCAACATTGACAACCTCGTTTACAAGCCCAGTCTGGGTACGGTTGTAGTTGGAGGAAAGTTGGTCATGCTCCCGGCGAAGTGACTGCATTGCTGAGGTTGTGAAGTAGACGCCGTTCTTTTGAGTCGAACACTCTTGATACTCTCTCTTGTTGCGAATGCAGCTGGCTTCAGTACGAGTCAGACGGAAGCACCAGCCATGAACTCGGTGATTCTCCATGAATAGCTTCTTCTCCATATCCTGGTCCAGATCCTTTGATACTCGTCGATGCTCCATGTCCATGTCATATCGTAATTTGTCCAGCTTCTTTCGAATTACTCGAAGACCCTCATCAAACTCAGGTTTGATAATGAACTCGTGATTCTCTAGCGCATCAAGATCAACGGTAGTTTCCACCATCTCTTCTAGCTTAGCCAGATTATCCGAATGACTGCGGATCTTTGAAGTATATTCTGTTTCCAGCGGCGTTTGGTACTCCTCGTCCATTACATCGCCGAGAGAGCTAACAAACCCTGGTAGACGAATGGCAACTTGGTAGACGCGGACAACATCCTCCAAATTAGCCTGCTTTCTCTGAAAGCGCTTTGCAAGTCGATACAAATCAGGAATGGCACGTAGGTGTTCCTCCTGCATAGTCTGTCGCAACTCTGTATTGACAACAAACGCCTCGACTAGTTGCTGCCGTTGCTGAATAGCAGCAAGATCCATCAATGGCTGTTTCAGCCATTGCGCCAATAAACGGCTTCCAACGGGCGTCTTGCAGTGATTCAACAGACCATACAAACTCATACTCTTAGACCCATCCCTGGGACCGGGCATAAGATTCAAAGCACGGAGAGCAGAGGCATCCAGCTTCATATATTGCGAGAGATCATGTTGATAAAGTGAATACTGGCCAAAGTTGGTAGGATCAGTCATTACACCGAGATATTTGATCAAGGCCGATGCAGAGCCCATGGCAAGCTTGAGCTCCGTTTGAGGGAGAGTGGCGGCAGATCTTTCATCGCGAAGCAAACGAGTGAGATCCTGCTCAATGTCTCGAACACCATAGTCCGCTGCCGGTCTTTCGGAGATGGCGATTCCACAGCTATCAGCGATAGCCCGAATCTTACCTAGCTCAACATCCTTGCGTGAACTGTCCATCTGAATTAAGCACTCCTTGACACCAAGTTGGATGACCAAAGATTCAAAGTTGGAGTAAACATCGTTGTCAAGGAACTCGCTAACACCCAGCTCGCGGACACTAGCATCGGCAAAGCATACACCGATATTCCTGGCTTCGCCTGCACGCGCAGAGACTTTCACAGCAAGGATAATCGGCGCCGATTCCATTGACAATGCACCCACGCTGCCTAGTTCTTCCTCAACATCTTGCAGGTTACCTGGACTAGCCTGTTTCGCCAGCTTCCAATTTCCCTTGCCTGTACCAGCAGAGACCCATATTTCAATTCGTTTGTTCAATCTGAAAAGTGCTTCACGGAGGAAATTGCGGAAGACAGTAATGCTCATTGTGACTGAGGCAAGGCCGCCTGTCTCGCTGCGGCCGAGGTTTCGAAGAACAGATGTGGTCTTGTAGACGGTGCGAGCGATGAATTCAGCATCGCCTCCGTGCGAAGAGTACCAATCTCCGCGATCGAATACACGTATCGTTTCATTGTTGTCTGATTCGGGGAGGGACTTGTAGAAGCGGATAAAACCGACTTCGTCGTCGACCTACGACACAAAATGATTAGTTGTTTTATCGCCAATTTGAGCAGACACGATTGTCATCGAGGGAATCTACCTTGAGATCAGGCCGAGAAGACATATTGTCGATGTTTTCAAAGCACTAGTGGCTAATGTAGAGGAATCATCAAAGCGAAAGGAGTCTCGTTGCTATCGAGCTGTGCAGCGACGCGCTCCTGCGGCGTCAACACGTGACACGCGTCACGCGTAAAGTGCCCACTGTGTGTTACGAGGTTTTATGTGGGGATACTAAGAGGCAGGTATCAAGTTCTTCGTATTAAGTATGTATTATTTTGAGTCTGGTCTGGGTTTAATAGCTAGAACACCTCCTGATAGTAGAGGTTAAGACATGATATGCTAAAGTACAGGGTATCAAACAACGCTGATGCAAAGCCACTTGGAGACCAGCTCCGCGCAGTGGATTATGAGACATTCAAAACGATTGGAACAACTAGAATTCCTCAAATGCTAGTGAGCATGGAGGATTGGGGACAAGAGCCAGTCTTGTTCCAATCGGCCTTTAATTGAGCCACTTTCTTCACAATCTCCTTGACCGCAATGTCCTTACAGGACTTGAGCACCACAGAGCGCATTTCATTGATTTTCACAATATCGATCCAGTGCCCCGCTACACGAGCATCGGCTAGGATCTCAATGCACATCTCCACTTCTTCTTTGGGGATAGGATTGCGAGCAGAGTCGCGGACGTGCTCGACAATTGTCTCGAGCTTGAATGGTTTGCGCTGAGTCGCAAGCATCGCCTTGATGCCAGTTCCCACATATCCAGCAGGACGGAGAAGAGCGAGGATATTGGCAACTTCTTCCACACGCTCGGCCGCGGAGTCCCGGATAAGCTCTTTCTTCGTTGGTGGAGGGGGGAGCTTCGATTGAATCAGCTCCTTACTCTTGATTCTGTCAAGCAGACCCTGTCGGCGATTGTTGTTGACAGCCAAGGTTTTTCGGCCGCCGTTCTCAATACCGGCGCGCATTTGCTCGGTCTTCATACGGATCACACCTCCTCTCAAATCTTGCAAACGTTGTTGTCCTTTCTGGAATGCAGTAAAGGGCGTAAGCGACTCGTGGATCGTTGCGAGCTCGAGGGTTTCCAGAAACAGAGCTGGGCGATCCTCTTCCTTAGCATCCTTCAGGGAGTCCTCGGTTTGCTCCCAGAGTAGATCAAACGCCTGTTCGAACGCATCCTGCAGAGCCGATGGCGGCTCGTCAATTTGAACAGCGCGTTCAAGACAAATTTTTCCGAGACCATAGTTGGCAAGACGGTAGGAGATATCTTTGGCCTTCAGGCTCTGATCCCAGACCCAAATAAGGCGCTGAACATCTTTGGTCTGAACTTTACGTTTCTTCCAAATTCGAGTGACGCTGGGAAGAAATTCTCTCAGGTCGGCCGGGGTCGTCGGACCGTTGTGTGCGGCATGGATTGAAAGAGCCTGGACCAATGACGAGTGTAGATCAAGGAATTCAGTCACGCATTTTACACGAGGCGCAAGTTTCGGTTCGGGGACATATTTCGGGAAGTTGATCGTGCGCTGTTTTGAAGGGGTGTCGAGAAGAGAGGATGAAGGAGAGTCGTGAATTTTGGCAGGAGTGCGAGTGCGACGACTTGGGGTGCGCCTGGGGGTGGCATAATGACCACTACGAGGCGAAGCAACAGTTAATTGGCTGAGTTTCAAGGTCTTCGAGGGGGTTTCGGCTTCTTCGACGACGGGTTGTCGGTTGGAGGTGTCGACGTTCTCGATTTCCTGCAGTTTTCGCTTCTTCGACGGAGATACTGGAAGGGTTGCCGACTTCTTCGAAGGTAATTGCGCAGTGACGCCGGCCTTGGTTGCCCGGCCAAAGGACGAAATTCCTGGCTGCTGAGCCTGAGGAAGGCAGGGTGCTCTAGCGGTGCGAGGCATCGCAACTGCAGGGTTTTCTTTCTTCCTTTGTGGCTTCCAAGTCTTGTTCAGTTGAGAGTAGTAACTGCGCTAGAAGGAATAGAAGGTGCGAAGGATAATCTGAGTAAGAAATATCTGGAGTTGAGCAAAAGTGAGATCTAGTAAGAAAGTCTCAAAAGAGGGAGAAGTGGGAAATTAAACCTGGCGGAGTCGCGCGGTAAGACGCGTCGCGTTGATTAAATTAAATTAGGGCGAGACGCGTCGCGCTTTTAGTGTCCCACTCTTAAGATCAGAAGTACAAGATCAGACAATAAAAGAACGAATTTCGCATGCACGGATTTCTTTTGAAAAGATCGTGATTCTAAAAATTGGGAATGAACAGGATAAAATAGTAAATTCATACTAAATATGTCTTTCTCCGTGGGTTGGCATTCTGGTAACTATGGTAATCCCCTGGCATCGGAATGCGCCACGGGCTGCACGGGCAGAAATGCCCGACAGACTAGTAATTGGCTTGTGCTTTTCTGCGAGAAATTAAATAGTGTTGTATGTACCAGCCAAATAAGTAGGATTTGACATTGATTTTTAGTGCTAGGAGCCACAGAGTCGTGCGGAGAAGTAGGATGTAATATGATGTAAAGAGCTCCCCCGTTTAATTTCAAACCTAAATGGTTAAAATGGGCTGTATCCAGGAGCATGGTCATACGAGAAATCTATTTCTCCATACTTCGTAAGCTAAGGAAGTAATCACCTAGGTGCATTGTAGCCAAACAGGTATAATTGACTTGAGATGTGCAACGATGAAGAAGTTGAACAGATTGAATTAAGATGACAGTCATTTACATCATAGTCGGAATAAGTCCACATCACGAGACTGCAGTACTGGAGAATTAAATAGACAGATACCTAAATGCCGCACCGTCTTTCATAAAAATAGGGGTGATGGGTGCTGGTCTGGTCTATTTCTTCCCACCAAACCAGCCCGAGACGTTGCCCTTGGCCTCGGCGGCCTTCTCCTCCACCGTGCGATCCACTTGGTCGATCTTGTCTCGAGCGTCTTTACGGAACCCATCAAGTTTATCCTTGCCGTCCTGGGCCATTTCGGGAATACGCTCGTCAAGCTTGAACTTGGAGCGGGCATTGTTAATCTGTGATTGTCTGATTAGTGGTGTTCTAAGGGTATGCAGTTTGATAGTATATGATAGAGAGGCAGTGACAAGCAACTAGTCAAGCTCGTCCCAGTAGTGTAAAAGGTAGATCTCGCAGGAGGGAGAAGAATGAAAGATAGAAAACGTACAGCTTCATCGACTTGGTAACCGGCTTCCTTGCCGAGTTCTGCGCCCTTTTGTTGCGCATCATTGCCATGCGGCAGCTTCTCGCGCGCCTTATCGGCATCGACTATCCAAATGAAACATTAGTCCCCGATCAATAATGCACTCAATTCCAAACAAGATGACCAGGGAGCTGCATACTCTTCATTTCCTGCTTAGCACCCTTGACATCGCCGCCCGCACGATAGAGGTAGTAGCCGCCAGCTCCGAAAGCAGCCAGACCGAGGTAGACGCCTGTTCGGTTCTTCGACATGGTGGTGGTAGTAAGTGTGTGTATGGCTTGGAATTGAAAGAGAAAGGATAGAGGTAGTATGGATTAAGAATTAAATCAAAATGGGATCTGCAGGAAGAATTTAGGAGGAGAACCTCTGCTCTTTAAAGAATGGCAACAGGTTCAGTCAGCCGGCGATGACGTCTGTTTCCAAGCTTGTAGTTGACTTCGCCAATTGCGGACCTGGTCTCGCCCCTTCTACAGTACAGCACATACTTGTACAGTAAGTCTATCAGCGTGAATTAAAGAGTAGAGAGATAAATCCTATTTGGAATATATTTAATTATATACTACTGATCTACTTCAAGCAATTATATTCTTGTAGCTCCCTGTCTTTTTTCCCGCTTGGTTGTAAATCCGATCTTCTACTCCGCGAGACAGCCAAGGTAAGCTGCATCAACTCCGACGTCACCAGCCAGTCATGCTCGCCTCACGCCTCCGCCTTTCCATCGCACGGACGACCCACGGTCCTGTCTTCACAAGCAGAATTCGGTCCAGATTTACCCATGGGATGAGAATGCCAACGTACGGAGTAGGTGAAGATATAGTTTGAACTTGAAATGCGGGGGTGAGCTTCCGGGTTGCGGGGTACTATAGATGAGGCTACTCAGGTAGTCACTTAACTACTGTGGTATATCACATATTTATGTGATGCAGTGCTATACTCATTTCAGAACCAACCCAAGACCATCATTTGCAAGCTACTTCTACCAAGTGCTCGATACCTCGAACACCAACTTTATTTCCACTGACACGATGCTTGTATGTCATTTCGAATTGCATTCCATTCATGTCAATGTCCAATGATCATAAATCCAGATGAAAGTCCGTATGTAACATGATATGACGTGATCCACACCACATGAAAAAAGAAGAAAGAAAAGTGCAAGGATAGAGAAGAGATAAATATAATGTAATAAAACAGGCAACGGAACTAGACTTGTAGAAGAGGCGAATACGACCCCAAGACGAGAAGAGAGGAGGATGTAAACCAATTCATTGAGACTGGGATATCGCACACGATGCCATCCAAACACTCCTGCTCGAAACGCCAGGACATGCAGCAGGAACCGCGAGCCGGAGAACGAGAAAGAAACAAAAAATAAATAAAGAAATATTCAGAAGACGAGACCGACCAGACCGTGCCAAACCATACCAAACCGTACCAAAAATGACTCCCAGACAGATAAGCAGACGTCATTTCATATATAAATTCGTTAATTCATCATTTCGTGAGCAGCTTTGCGTGACGGCGGGTTGATCTGCAAGACCCCGAGGGAGGAAAAGATAGAAGGTGAAAAAGAAGTATGAATCGAGCGGAGGGAGATCGTCCTCGATTCGGTTTTGAAGTAGCTGCTAAAAGGAGGGCGCGGGTCGAGAGAATCAATGAATAAGGGTAGGAAATGATGCACACTCCCACGACAAGTAAGCATATTTGATATGAGGTAAACGACAGCTGTGCTTTTGTTCTTGGAATCAGACTGTATATGTATGTGGACAGGAGGCTATTTGTCCCTTAATGTCCTTAAGATGCGACATTTCAGAGGAACAACTTCGCGGCTCCTTTATTTTCACTTGTCGCAACTGCCACGAGTGCCTCGAGTCGTCCCATGCCGGAATCTCGTCTGGAGGAGTCCGAAAAGGAGTCCGACCGCGGCCTCTGCTCGGGATGGCCAGGAACATAGCCATCGGCGTGAGAAGCTTGTCGACCGCAGATCTATGACGGCATTAGTAACCGAGGCGATGGCCGTCTGCTCGAATAGGAGTTCCTACCGGTTGAGGATGATCGGAGGGAAGTGACGAGTCGTGAGATTCAATGTATCCGCTACTGTGTACAATAGCTGGATGGTACTCAACCGATGCCGTTGATGGGGTGTGCACTCCTTCGCTGCTGCTTGAATCCTCTGGAGAAGTGTGTGCCGGCCGGCTTCCAATCGAGAGGCTGGGTGCGTGCCCGCGATGCTCTTCGGGGCTTCGTTCCGCAGTGGGCCCAAATGTTGGTTGATAGGAGGAAGAAGGACGGGAGGAAACATTTTGCAGTTCTTGAATGGTTTGTTGGCTCCACTGTGATGCATCTCTTGACGAACGTCGATCCCGGATATCAAGGCCTGTTAGATTGGTATGTAGCGACATATCCCAAGATACATGACCACGGCGATGACCAGGCCCCGATATGGGAGGTGCGGGCCGAACCGATGGTTGAGAGTAGTTGAAAGCGGAACCAAATGTTTGAGTCGAGGTCGGTGGAGGTGGCCGGTGTTGGCTATCAATTTGCATCGGACTCGCCTTTCGGGTAGGTGGAGTCAAGGGTCGTTGTTGCGAGACGACTTTATCAAAGCTCTCAATTCCAGGTAGCCGAGGCGGTTGTTGCTCTGAGGAGTTATTTCCTCCAAGGGACGGGGGCTGAAGCGTATCAGGTGTATGATATTGACTCAAACCGCTGGTACTTGGTCGACCGAATGTCGCGTAAGTCGAAGGATGCCAGGTTCGTCGTCGCATTTCTGCTTCCGCAGCGCTAATGGTGCTCTCGTCTCGCGAAGCTGGGTAGTTACTGCTAGTAGGGCTGGCGAACACCCCAGCTGCGGCTGGATAAGGAGGTCCGGCAGAGGAGTTGGCGTAAGCAGGAGGGTATGGGGTTCCATACTGTGCGAGAAATGGATTGCTGCCAGTTGGCACAGAGAGTCGGCGAGCAGCTGTCTTACCCTCCCAGAAGCCGTGTGACGCAGTTGACATTGGCGAAGCGAAATGTGGGCTGTTGCCTGCCGCGACAGAGAAGGCATTAGACGGGGTGTACGGTGAACCTGACGCTGCAGGACCAGGAATGCCGCGGATTTGGCCCGGTGGTGTACTTGGGGGCTCTCCCATCGGATCCAGTCCCAATCTAGCCCGAGCAGTCGGGTCCGTAGCCATCATCAAAGGCGGAGGCCTACGCCGAAGCTCTGGAGGCTGGCTGTACGTAGAGGTGGTAGATGTGATACTGGAAGTTGACAGGTTCCGACTATGACCTCGGCTATGACCTCCCTGGCTACCTCCTGTTCCTGCTCGTGCTCGGCCAGGGGGGCGTACTCGATCTGTTCGTACCTGACGTTGGAAACGAGTACCAGTTGCGGCTAATGAGTCGCCGGGGATCTCTTCGTTCACGTGGACGGTCTGCGCATGCTGTCGGAGGTTGTCTAATCTGGAGAACCGGCGCGAACAATGGCACTGAAAGGGACGTTCACCGGTGTGTTTTCGAATGTGTCGGGCCAGGTGCTCACTGCGGGTGAAACTCAAGTTGCAAGGCGGGAAGTCCGTACAGAAAAAGCGCTGACCTTTCTTTTTCTTGGACGGCGGCGCATTTTCTTGGTCCCCCTCATGATCTGTCAAGTCGTGTTCTCCTTCAGAATCCCCGTGCATAGTCTCATCGGAGTTGGAAGAAGTCCTCGTATGGCCCGAAGGTGCTGTCCGCACTGAAGTCTCGTTATCCAGGCCAGTATTCTTATTCATTGTGGTGTTGGTGGTGGTGGTGGTGGTGGTGGTGCTGCTGTTATCCATTCGTTGCTCGGTGGTAGAAGAGCGATCCGGCGTGACCGGCACACCATTCGGATTCGCACGGGGGGTGGTTGCACCATCCATGGCGATATCGTCGGTCGTGGCCGAGTTGTTGACGGGGAGAAATGAGGCCATGATCGGCGACGTAAGAGGGGGAGGCGGGTGATGTCAAGCTCGCTCGCTTCGGAGCGAGGGACCAGAGGCGAATAATCCAAAGGAATCCAGCCTTATCCTCCCGCGGTGGCAGATCCGGCAACAGGGTCCGCTTCACTCACAATCCCCGATGAAATGGGAAATCTATAATCTATGTCGAGGGAATGGAAAGGTCGGAAGAGTCGCCAGGCCAGGCTGGCGTACTCGGAGGGCAGGGAGATGCGGAGTCGAAAGATGAGACTGACTGTGAACATTTGGCGCAAGAAGAACTTCAGTAATCACGGCCACACTACAAGTTCAAAGAGATGATTTCGACAACATACGATTCCAAGGTTGACCGTTTACTTGCCTCTCTCAATCTCAATCTCTCTTTTTCTCTCTCGCGCGCGCTCTATCCCTCTTTCTCTCACACATGCACTAACTCCACTTTATCTTGGATTTCTTCTTCTTCTTCTTTTTTTTTTTCTTTTTTCTTTCTTTTTTGATTTCTTTTCCCCTTTGCGGAAAGAGGGGGAGTAGAGGGGAAAAGGGTTTAAGGGCGGAATATGTGGGATGCACCGTAAAGACGCAAGGGTTGGCGAGGGGGGAAAATGTGGGAGAAAAAAAAAGGAAACGATCGTTAGCCGATCGCAAGCATCTCTCTCACTCTTTTCTTTCTCTTTTCTTCCCTTGTCAATCGAAAAGGCACGTTGCGAGGGAGACCGCCACGCGAGGAACTAGGATCGTCGGAGGTGGGGGAAGTTTCAGAGTGAGTAGACGCTTGGTGGAGACTACCCAAGAAAGAGAAACAAGAGAAAAGCGATACTGTAGAGATCTAAAGGGAGGAGAGTAGAAGGAGGCGAATATAGTCGAGAAGAAGAAGAAGAAGAAGTTGAATAGCCGTCACGACGATGAAAAGGAAAGGAAAAGGAACAGGAAAAGAGAGAAGAGAAAGAAGAGAAAGATTGGATAGAGAGGAGAGAGAGAGAGAAAGCAACGAAAGGGGACGAGTCTGGAGTGGTGACGACGAGAAAGAGGCTTATCGGAAGCGAGGGGCAAAAGAGGAAGAAGAGTCAAGGCTTACGTCGAGTCAGATTCAAGCAGGGTTTGATACGAAAATCATGGAGTGTTTCACTAAATTACATGAAGAGATACACTTGCTAGTTAGTATTCTTACATTTGATACAACTTGAACTCGAGCTCAACAACTACTGTATTGTATAGTGTGCATATGTATGATTCACTCGGTACTGTATGTATGTCCCCGGTGGGAACTGTGAACCAGTATATTAAAGGCACCAGGAACCTGATGATTCAACGCAGACAGTCCTACCAGTACTACCATGTATAGTAGAACAAGTCTTTGACGTTGACCATGTCTACCCTGGTGGAGCCAATCGATCGGTCCAGTTGGCGCTGGTGGTCCACCAGGATGGTCGAGACCTTCGTTGACTTTTGGATATACTCCTCGATACAGATCTAACGAGTATGGTACAGAGATACTGATCCTGAATATACATACATACATAGCATGAGGAACTCACGACTCCGTAGTTTGGGGTTCAGAGGTTCAAAGTATGAGAGAACCAGAGGTTTTCCATGCGGTCCCCCTTGCATCCGATGTATCGCTTGCAGCCGAACAAGTCCCCGTCATACTTCTATTCTCCCCGGTCTTCGATTTGCAAGTTACCTGGACTAGGAAGCCCAATCTGATCATTCCGAATGCTCCTTCTGGATTCTATACAGAATATCAGCCACCCTAGCATGATACTATGTATATCTCCTGTCAAAGTCAACTATATCCATATAAAATATTGTACTAATATTCTACCCGCACCCTTCCGTCCCACCCTGTCACAGAATAGTTTGAGGAAAAGAGGGACCGACACATATCTCAAACGCCACAGCATGCGTTTGGCTCGAGCCTCGCTCGCATGGTCCACGGAAAAGAGGTACGATCTGGCCAGCCCTCAGTGGAAGATGGCTGGGTGCGGGGGGAAATTCTGTCCTGTACTCTGTATACATCGTAAGTGTATGTCGTGGGATCCCCGGAATGAAGGATAGTCGTATATCCTCCCGAGTATAACCATAGCCATGAAACCCCTAGCGCCTCCCAAGCCCAGGGTACCGTAGTTTGAAGGAGTAAAAAGAGAGTTCAGAATTTAAAAAAAGGTTCATCCAGTCTTCCGCGGCGGAAACCCATTCCCCGTTTGCTTTGGAGCTGAAACCTTCAGGGCCCGCGGGCCACCGACTCGCCCGTTGAAGGATCACCGTGCCTGCGTCTTGTAAAGTTCATTCTCCACCCACAAAAATATACCTGCAAACGGCATGAAAATAATGAGAAGTGAGATCGATGATCGTTGCCTCTCTCTCTCTCTCTCCCCTCCAACATTATACAAACTATGGTCGTACAATTGTCCATCCGCATGACGAGACTGCGGACAAGATCCCACGGTACAGGAGTACTTTAATGTACTCTAATCCTGCAATCTTCTCAAATCACGATTTGCCTCTTCCACATATTTTGTCATTCTTCTTATGCCCTCCCGGTCTTTTCTGCTTCCTGTATGTAGGGTGTACACGCGGAACGCCTCCACTTATCCAGAATTCAACCAACCTCAAAAACTTAGATCTGATCCTCCGTCCTGTCTGGGGTTGGACCTGGAACACTGGCCACGGTAAAGAACTCCGTGACGCCACCTGCCAAATGAATGATGTGCTTCATTCTCTTGGGTTTCCTTTCCCTTCCTTCTCTTACATACCCTACCTCTACCCTCTCCAGCTAAATGTCCGATCCCCGTCGCACCATCGGAGAAAAGGCCAGGGACTGGGGGGCAAAGGGAAGGTAGGATGTCAAAGCATGATTGGTGTAGCCATCGCGGGATACACGTATGCTGAGACACGGTGCCCACCAGGATTTTCATGTCTAGAGCGCGTTGTGACTTGATGGTTGACACCACCGAGACGCAGATCAGCGCATTGCCCCTCTTTACTCGGGAGAAGGAGGGGAGGCAGAGGAGGGGCTTCGGTGGGATGGGCGAAGGCTGGAGTAAGAGAAGCTGAGTTGATTGGCAAGGAATATTCCCCCAAATTGATAGAGGTACATCCCAAATGTAAACTAGGCGACTGGCAAACCACGTCCATTCAGGTACCTGTAGGTACAAATGCAGGGCGCCACGGCGAGACGCACGGGCTGATAGTCAAGTAGAGCCAGGTACCAGCTGCAGGGCTTATCGATATAACTTGAATCATGCCCCTCTCGAGGCAGTCCCCAAGCGGGATCCATCAAAGACTCTCCAGGATCTCCCCAGGTTGGTCTAGTGGGAAGCCTCGCGATCGACATGGTGGATCGAATGACGTCGTTGACTTTGAATGTGGCGATCTGGCGATTTGACTACATTCAGTCTGTACAGACATACATTACGAAGTACCTGTTGTATGGAGTATACTCCAACCATTCCCACTCATTCCTTTCCCAGCCGCCAGGATTCCATGCAGGGGGGTTGAAACTGGTCGATCATCTTGTGGTTTCGCCTTTGAAGCGGTCAAGTCAGAGTGCAGATGACAGGTCTTCTCGCGTGGTTTCGTCGAATTTGTGCCCCGCACGGCCAATGATGACCCCGCGCACTGCAGGTTGAGCCAGGAGGATCCATGTACCTGAAGGTGTGTCGCAATAAGGATGCGTACCTGGAGGGTCTTGGCCACGTACTAGGTAGTAAGAAGAGGAGAAAGAAGGGAGCACAGACGAGCACAGACTCGCTGACCTGGCCTGAGCCCCGAGTTGGGGGTCGGTGATACAGAGATGAGGCTATTCGGTACCCTCCCGAACGATACCGCTCACCTTGGGGGCAACACATGTGATTGTGATTCTAGATTGGGCGGTCCCGGGTGTGCAGTACAATAAATCAGTAGATTCGATGATTTTAGTGAATAGAGTCTACTGTTTATCCGATGAGACCTTTGATCTTTTCTAAAGTGATATGTAGATTCAGTATCAAAACATATTCCCAAGTCTCCCAGCCTCCGTAAGAAGATCGTCTTCGCCCTAACTTAGGCTATACTACAGGTACTAGTGTGGTAGCTTGTCACTTGTGATAGCGCTCTACACTTTATGATACGGGTCTTCCCTTACAGAAAGATAAACGTCCTGATCAGCCGAGAAGTTGAGATAGATCGGGTCCGTCCGTGTACTTCGTCCTTTTGTACTCGTACACTGTACACAGCAAGGCAGCCGAGTCAAGCTGCAGTGCGCGCGGTCAGGTCCCAGCCACCTTCAAAATATGATTCCAGTAAGCCTTCCCGTGTACAGTGCAGTAGTCAGATGACTTCTTCATTCACCGTAAAATCTCCGAGTCCCTAAGCCCTCTCAGCATAGAGCCTAGCCCCCGGTCCTGGAGGTCCTCGTGGTTCTCTTCGTGCCTTATATCGATTGCTAGTGTTACTCGGTCAGGTTCCAAAGGACCGAACCACCGTTTTGCATTTGCCCTTTTCTATTGTTACTTTTTACCTTTCATTTTCATATAATTCTTGTTTTCCAGGTGTCTCCTGGCTACATGCATTCCCGGGGTATCGAAGGCTTGTGGCGCTGGTCCCGGATTGGGTGAACCAGGGTATCAATAGATAGCGAATTATAGTAAAAGAAGTTAAGGATCAGGCCCTCAATTCCACATTATCTCTACTTTAGAATAAAGGCCAGGGGACTTCTTTGTGGACTAACGGTAGTATGTGTGTTTATTAAATGCAGTAATCGTTTGGCCATGACGTCTATATGAGGATCGGCTTTTCGGACATCAAATTTCGTTAAAGGAACGTATCCATGCTCGGCAAAGCTCGATTGTAACCACAGTGAGCTAGCTTAACGGCCTAATGGTCCGACCACAGAGCTAACCATTACCGCGGCTTCTCGCTCCCAGTTGGCTGTGCTCATGGCTTCGGTTCCTGAACGGCTCTTGTCAGGCGTGATTCCAGTTGCCGATGTTTGCGAGGAACGAAGTACACAGTCTCTAATCTCGGTCTTGAGGCGATCCCGGTTCGAGCGAAGCGTCCGAGCGGAGACGCCTCCGCGGTTGACAATCTCCTGTACTCGGCCAGAAAGTGATGATGCAAGAGAGCGCCAGTAATATGATGGTAAAGAGGATGTATCAAGGTTTCGAAGTACCGGTTGGAGGAGATTGAATTTGCTTTGTTCAGGTGCAGTTTCTTCGGCACTCGATGAAGTTTGATCCGCATGGGTGATGGTAGATGCGAGGAGAGGGTGTGATGGAGCGCGGAGACTCCGTAAGATATTTTCGAGAGTCACAATATCCTGACAGCGGTTGGATATATCTCCCAGGGCTCGATCCATGGTGGGTAATTGAGAGAGGGCTTTTGCAAGGCTATTCACGGAGCTCATAATAGCCGTTTGTAGATAGCCCTGGATTGTTGAGACAAGTAGCTCAGGCTTGTAGTCTGATATGGTCTGAACTGCTTGTCGGGGAATAGGCGAAAGGAGATATAGAGTTGCTGCCGACGTAGCCAAGCGTGACTTCAACTCACGATATTGCTTATAGTTCGACCCTGATGATTGGCTATTCACGGCATTTGATATTGAGAATTGATTGATAGTCTGTTGGGCTCTCGACTTAATCATGTTCTCGGCAGGAATAACAAATTCGGTACGCAAAGTGCGCGTGGCCTTGACCCGATCCAGACCATATCCTTCATCATCCTCAGATGTAGCCGAGTACATCTGTCGCAAGCTCAGGATCGTATATGCCGCGCGCTCTAGAGCTCGAAATCCCTCCTTTCCTGTTGTCGCATTCGTCCCATCGGACCCCGCTGAAGGTTGACTGGCCGTGCCACGACCCAAAATTTCCGCGATCTGACTCTCCAACTGCCGACCAAGCCCAAGACAACGCGAAACAGCTCGGGCCAGCCGAACCGTGGCCAGTGAATTCTCAGCAGCAATTCGGGCCTCATCCGCCGCTTGCCATTTCTGCACTACCTCTTTTTCCAGTCGTTCGTATCCCTTTGTGACTGAAGCTATTTGCGTTCCTGTCTCCTTCAATATGTTTTCTGCTGCTCCAGTTTGAGCCTGCGTGTGGGCCAGTAGCGGTAAAGCGGATCTTGTGGTCAGGCCGTGAATATGCGTATCAATCTCTTGAAGATCAAAAAGTACCCGTGACAGTGGCGTAGATAGATCTAAAGGCGTGTCTGTGGCATTGTTGGTACTGAGTACTAGTGTATTTGCGAACCCAGAGGGTGAGAAATCCGGGTCCAAAAAGGCCTCGTAGTCTATGTATGATGGCTCCCCTTCTGACATGTTGTATAGATGGGGGGTTCAATTGGTAATTGTATCTGCCAAATGAATGTTCTTGGGCGGTATGGGGGTGGGAGAATGTGAACGTGATGAGGTATCAGGACTCTAGGGAACACTCGCACGCAGCATTTGTGGGGTAGCAGGTCTCGGCGAGGTGACAAGTTAGATTCGAGCAGTTGGCGATATAGCACTGATAATTGCGCCGATTGGACCAGCCCACAGGCTTTGTGCTCAAAGTGAGTAGTCGGTGGGTTCGTGGAAAGAAGGACAGCAGCTGGCCGCTGGACTCCCCGATAATCCCACATGGCAGCCCGATAAAGGACGGTCACGTGTGGACATAGTGTGGGATATGGGGGCCTGAGGCCATAAAGCCTAAATACATCTATATAAATAGACTCGAGCTTCAAGCATACTAGGCAAAAGACATTCGATCATTGATTGACAGGCGGATAAAGTATAAGGCGTATATTTATGATGAGATTATGGACTGCGAAGAGTAAAATCGTCGGGTGACCCAGATGGTGCTTGTATATTAGAGGGATGAAGGAGAGATCCCTTATGTTGACTGTTGACTGCATCAAGACCCCTTCTTTATCAAATCTGAAGGGAAGGATTACCCTATAACGGGTCACCGATTCCACAACCAAATATTCAGCGGACAAAAACCCGATGCACATGGGAAAGTTCCTCCACCGCGAAAAAGCGCCGCCTTCCAATGACATTCGGGCGAATTCAATTGCGGGGCACCCCAGAGATAAGCCCTCGACACCATCTGCAATTCCCAGCCCTTCAACCAATTGGAAATCTCTAAATATTACCTTCCCCGTACGTTTATCTGCTGAAAGAGGATACGGTAAGAGATCCCGTCGTATTCCATATATAATCTTCGATCCACCCTCGACTCATGCAAAAGCATACTTAGGTCTCATCATCGAAGCACCTATAAAGCCAGAATACATTGTTATACCCCCGATCTCATTATTCAAAATGACTACATCAACATCAACTGTACACCAGACTCAGCGTTCATTCCGCCTGGCAGGCGAGGAACAGATTAAACCTGCAGACCAAGATGCCGGTTTTCAGTCTCTAGCTCGAGGAACCCGCGATGGTGCCCTGAAGCTACGTGGAATCCCCACGTTTTCAGACCCACTCGAACAGCGGAAATGGATGAAGGAGCATATGGCCGCAGCTTTTCGGTATTTCGGGAAGCTGGGATACGGAGAAGGTGTATCGGGACACATCTCGATGCGAGGTATGATATATACTTCATCTTTAATGGGAAGACGTGTACTGACAATTATAGACCCTATCTTGAAAGATCATTTTTGGATGAATCCCTTTGCCAAGCACTTTTCTACTATCAAGGCTTCAGACTTAGTGCTTGTGGACGATGAAGGATACGTTACTGAAGGAGGAGCTCAAATCCCTATCAATGAAGCAGGTTTTATGATTCATTCCGAAATTCACAAGGCTCGCCCGGATGTCATTGCGGCGGCGCACACACATGGTATCCACGGCAAAACATGGAGTGCATTTGGAAAGAATATTGAGATGCTCACTCAAGGTAAATCTGCTTCGAACTCTTCATATATTCTAATAAGTTGAGCTAACTTGCTGGTATGAAGATGCATGCAATCTGTTTGGTCGTGTGAGCGTATATGAGGATCACGGTGGCATTGCTCTCTCTCAAGATGAGGGCAGGCAGATTGCTGCTGCGCTTGGTAAAGATAATATTGCTTGCATTTTACAAAACCATGGGTGAGTTCAGTACTCCAAGAGTATGCCGTATTCTATCAAAGTTCCGTCTAACGAAGAGAACTAGACTTTTGACCGTCGGTCGAACGGTTGATGAAGCAGCTATTCTTTACTCCTTCTTGGAAAATGCTTGCCATTCTCAGCTTTTAGCAGAAGCGGCAGCAGCCAATGGTGTTCCTAAGAGAATTATTAGTGACGAAGTTGCTCAATATACTGCTGATGTTGCTCAGAACCCAGTAAGTAATGAGAAATTTAGTGAAATATCGAGCGATACGCTAATTATTTACAGCACAATCTTTATACGGAGTTTCAACCTGAGTTTGAGTTGATTGTCGAGGAGAGTAATGGAAGAGTTCTCCAATAAAGATCATTCTACTAAGCTTGGCCAGAATGCCAAGTTCGTCCCGTTTTGTATATGTCCCTTAGGAAACATATCAAGTTTGTCCGCTCGAATTAATGATTTTGAATGGTTAAAGTTGCCACTATTGAAGTCTGCAATATGTAGTTCATCTTTGAAACATATGACATTATGAAATATGAACGTTCTATCAAGCTCGCATGAATTGTATAGTTAGAAATGCGGAGAAGTCTGGATGACAATTTAATCTTCGGTCGAATGGAACCATCAAAGCCTAGGTAGGTATTTTAGAATCTAAATATGTTTTACAAATCAGCATTAGAAAATCACAATCTCCAACGGGGCAATGGAAATCTTACAAGGTTCTCCAACGACCCCAACATGGCGGGCAGCAGCCTACCACAGGTCTCAGATAAGGAAGTGGTGCTCTAAGATACGAGGAACTACACACCTGCAAACCCCGAAGGTCCACGGGTTGAACTGAGTTAGCATATGATAAAGTGGCCAAAGTTCACTAGATATTGGCCCTAAGAAGCGGGGTGCATTAGTATATAATACTTGTTATAGCCCGGTAGCTGCATTGTCTTTTGAATTGCTTACCACGATACCTCGGGTAGTAACCAAATAAACCACCTGGAAGATACTGGGCAGTATCTTCAGCCATAATGGCTTCAACATGGGAAGAGAAAGCTGCAGATAAACGTGCACGAATCAATGTCTCGATCCCCAAGGATTGGATAATCCAGAAACTTCCTACTGATGACTCGTTTCTTGATTTTCCCGCCAAATCTGGGATACTTTCAACTGAAGAATTGTCCATCACTCAATCAAGTGCCACAGATCTAGTCAAGAAGCTAGCTAATGGAAAGCTCAAATCGGTTGATGTGACTGTGGCCTTTTGCAAAAGAGCCGCACTTGCGCATCAATTGTTGAATTGCTGTTTGGAGTTCTTCCCTGAGCTGGCAATTGCTCAGGCCAAGGAGTTAGATGCATACTTCGAAGTGCACAAGAAGCCTGTCGGACCTTTGCATGGATTGCCCATTTCTCTCAAAGACCAACTGAGGGTGAATGTATGACAAAGGTCCCTTGCCCATATTATAGTAGTACTCACAGGTATTAGGGCCTCGAAACATCGATGGGCTATGTTGCTTGGCTTGGAAAGTATGATACGACTGAGTCGACCCTCGTTACTCTTCTACGTAAGGCCGGGGCGGTATTTTATACCAAAACTAGCGTGCCTCAAACTCTTATGGTCTGTGAGACTGTGAACAACATTATCGGCAGAACTATCAATCCTCGCAATAAAAATTGGTCATGTGGTGGGAGCTCCGGGGGAGAAGGTGCCATGATTGGCTTTCGAGGTGGTCTAATTGGAGTTGGAACAGATATCGGTACGTGCTTCAAGATTGAAACATCTGGAAAGAGAGAGAAACAGATAATCTAACGAGCCGATATCAAATCAGGTGGATCCATCCGTGTTCCATCGGCTTTCAACTTCTTGTACGGTATTAGGCCGAGTCACGGTCGTCTTCCCTATGCCAAGATGGCCAACAGTATGGAGGGCCAGGAAACTGTCCATAGTGTGGTCGGACCCATGGCACATTCTGCAACCGGTATGAACATGTCAAATCTATGTTTCCAAGAGGGACATCACTGACGATGCTAGACTTGAAATTGTTTTTGACGTCTGTTCTGCGCGAGGAGCCTTGGAAGTATGACCCCAAAGTTTTTCCCCTACCATGGAGACAATCAGAAGAAGACGTTATCAAATCGAAATTATCGAGTGGTCTAACGCTTGGATACTACTCTTGTGATGGTGTTGTATGCATCTGCCAGCTTCACTTGTGTTGGTGTGATATAACTGACTGAGATCAGGTCCTTCCCCATCCTCCAGTAACTCGAGGCATTGAAATGGTCGTATCGACACTCAAGAAGCATGGACACCAGGTTCTGCCCTGGCTACCATATAAGCACGATTTCGGCCATGACCTCATTGGGGATATCTACTCCTCAGATGGCAGCACTGTAAGTAAAGATAGGTGAAAGACGGAGGCATCCAGAGAAATCTATGAGCATGACTGAAAACAACAATAGGACGTTCTCAATATTATCAATGCATCTGGTGAACCTGCAATCCCAAATATCAAAGATCTTCTCAACCCAGACAAGGGTAAGATTGACATGAATCAGCTCTGGGATGTCCATCTCAAGAAATGGAATTATCAAAGTGAATATCTCGATAAATGGCGTGAATTCGAAGAGACGCACGGTAAGGAGCTGGATGCTATTATCGCGCCTATCACAGCTACAGCTGCCATTCGTCATAACCAGTTTCGTTATTACGGGTACGCATCTGTGATCAACCTACTAGACTTCACAAGCGTCGTGGTACCGGTGACTTTTGCGGACAAGAGCGTTGACGTCAAAAGATCGGACCATCGACAGTTGAATGATCTGGATGCTACCGTGCAAGCTGAGTATGATGGGGAGGCCTACCACGGTGCCCCTGTTGCAGTTCAAGTTATCGGACGCAGATTGAGCGAGGAGCGAACGTTGGCTATTGCGGAGGAAATTGGGAGATTACTTGGTAATGCCGAGACTCTTTGAGTAGGAGATGATGGAGCTGTCTTAACCGCAGAACAAGAACTTGAATGAGATTGATATCTTCAATTCTAATCATCGTTGGGCATTATATTGCAAGAATGAGATGATGAATGGAAGTTGTTCCAAGTGGATTATTGCGGATATTATATTCGACAAAATGAAAATGAGTACAATTCCTCCATTCTCAGGATTAACGCCATCTATACAGACGCAACAGTGGCAGGGTATACAAAAACGATAAGAATGCAGCAAATGATACACCCGGGCGTCAGGGCCAACAAAAGAAACACAACTCTAGAGTCATAGACCAAAAAATAATAATAATAGAAAGTACAGCCAGCAGAGGCTTGGATGAAGAGAAAACAAAGCTCCTTATACAGGATGCTGACCCGACGCCTTCAAGCGATCCATCTCAAACTCATTCTGGAGACTTCGCTCGCGCCCACGGCCTCGTCCAAAGCTCGACTCTTGTTGGCCATCACCAGTGCTCTGTTGTGAGGACGCGGCCTGACTGCTACCTTCGAGGCCGGTGAATGTAATTGGACGTAATTCCCGGTGTTGGCATGCCCACATGCCGACGAAAATCATCATCGCGGCACTGGCGAATTGTAGACCCCACCACAGAAGGTTCGAAGGAAGTGAGTGGGTGTAGAGGGTAGTAGCGACGAGGTGCAGGAAGTGGATTGTGAGGGCAAAATCCGGAACCAACTTGGACCGCGACACAAACAGGAGAAGAAATATGACGCTGCATGAAAGATAATGATTAGTTGGAGGACCTTGAGGGTGGATACAAACAAGTGCTGGTGCAGATAGACTCACCTAATGAGACAATTCAACATCCAAACTAGACCGAGCATCCAGCCCACTGTCGTATCTCCGCGCAAGTAGTCCCATCCAAAGATCAGGTTTAATGAAAATGGGGCACCGTAGACGACCGTTGTGAATAGGATGAGCACTGTTGCACAGGCATAATAGGCAACCTGGAGCAATACGATCTTGCGGATAATCTTAAGTGGCGGTAGGTCGGTTCGCGATCCCGCTGGAAGACGCCGGCGCCCGGCCATCAACTATTGAAGAGGACCTTGCCTCGGTGAGGTATAGCGAGGAGGATGGGAGAGTTGGTTGAATGAGCGCTGCGCTCAAGTCAGGCAAAGGCAGGCGGGACGAACATGCGCTCGCGAGCAGTATTGAGAGCTTTCACCAGTGTAGGAGGGAGCACAAAGGTGTTGTCGAATTTGTATAGGAAATAGGCTGGTCTGGGATAAGAATAGAGCGTGGCAGTCGTGAGTAAAGTGGAAAAAGGAACGGACAGCGTTGATGCCATGACGATCAACAGTCTTGGCATTGCCGAGCCCGCGGGAGTCACGACCTGCAACACTCTGCGTTCCACAACTCCGATTAACTCTGCGCCCCCGCCACACAGGACCAGTTCCTGCTTATTACCTTGCTCGATCACCTCTTTTTACCCTCCTACACCACACATATATCGTTCGAAATGGGCTGGTTTCCTTGGTCTTCCGGTGAGCCCGACAAAGCTTCCGACGGTGGCCGCATTGCCCCAGATCGAACGAGTCGCAAGCGCTGCTGGGAAGGGCGGGACCTCTTTTTCGCCTGCCTGGATCGCAATGATATCCTAGACGCTATCAAGGATGATAAGGAGGCGCGGAGAAAGTGCGCGAAGGAGGTTGAGGAGTTCGAGGCGGCTTGCTCCTCGACTTGGGTACGTCTTGTGTTTCTGGAGTTGCCAAGCTTTTCTATGAGTTGGTCTTGGTGATAGAACCTGTTACTAATTTACTGTTCAGGTCAAATACTTTAAGGAAAAGCGTGTGATGGAATACAACCGGGACCAAACGATTGCACGGATTCAGAAGGAGGATGCTGCAACTGTGAAGGAACTGAAGTCGCAGGGTTGGAATTCGAAATAAGGAAATGTTCACTATTATTTTCATGGCGTGGATGGCCCTTGTACATTATGTACCATATCTTCTCATTTTTTCTAACGACTACTCCTTTCACTACCATTTCCAAGATCAATCACCAAAATGCGGACCTGAAGCTATTCTATTATAGTGCAATAGGAATCATGAAGCATTGGGTACCGTGTCTATCAATGAGACGGATCCCGTGGCGCTTCGATCCCGTATAGACCTCGTTTCCTATTCGAGGAGACTATGTAATGAGATAGCCGAAGGACTTCGCTCGGATGTTCTGGATTCTTTGAAGGTTTCTCAAACATCAGCCTCAGTTTTTACTGGCGATTGAATTCATGTTATCTGCATTCTCCACTATTCTCTTGCCCAGTCAACAAGTGCCAGCTTGCATCCTAGTAGTATCTATTACAACTGTGATTGACATAGCATTGGAGCTTGAAGAGTGCTCTACAGCCTGCTTGTATAAAGATGACCAGTGAGTGAGATTCCCAAGTAGTAAGGGCTTATTTAATTTGACTAGCAATGGAACATCTATGAACAGATTTGACAACTACCAGTAGTATGCCAGTAATTTAAACTGTTGACTAGTTATCAGTGGTAGGTAGTACTAAACGAAGGCCGGGACACTTCTGAGTCAGCGATTCAAAAGTCAAGCAACATTTGTGAACGGCCTAGAGGGGTCCTGGGAAACAGATGCGAAAATGAAAAAAGGGAAGGATGTCCCCAAGGGGACCTGTCAGATTATATCCAGTTTTTCATGGATGAGAGATAAACGAATGCAAAAGTCAACATGTCGAATATACATGACTGCAAATGGGAAAGATACAACTCCAACCGAAATAAACCATATCACCCAGTATCTAGTAGTAATCGTTGTCCCAAGGACACCATTAAAAAATCGAACAAACGCCAGATATTGCAGTCACTGAAGGCTTTTTGCCAATATGAAAACGTGATTCAAAAGACTCCACCGTAGCATTCAAGCTGAAAATGAAAACGCCAAGCTCCAGATAAGATAGCAAGAGAATAAAAATATGATTTGCGCTTGAATAGAAAGCAATGGAGAGAAGAAAATCGTTAATTCATTGCTTTCGATTAAGCAATTGGTTCATCAAATTTTGAACATTTGAACCAACAGGTGCCTGACCCTGCGGCGCCTGGCCTCCGAGACCTTTAGCAAGTAGCGATAGTAGGTTTGGGTCAGAGACAACAGGGGGTGCAGGGGGATGAATGGCAAAGGGTGGGTGAAGGAGAGGTTGTTGCGGGTTTTGCGGAGCGGGAGGATGTCGAGTTGCGCCGGTCAAAAGGCTGGCCAGGTCGGCAGGTGGAGGAGGATTAGGAGAAGAAAAGGGAGATTGCGCTGCCGATCCAGGCTGTGACTGGGGCCCCGGACGCTGGAGAGCCGACAAGAGAGATTGAAGGCTGGGACCGTCCAGAGAGCCGATCAGATTCGCGATGTTAGGGGGATTAGAAAGCGGCGGCAGACCCGGCTGTGGCATGGGGACGGGCTGCATCTGAGGAACGCCAAAGGCCGGGTTAGGAGCGAAAGAAGCGGGAACAGGGCCTCGCTGCATCGCTTGAGCTTGGTGAAACATGACCTCGGCGGCAATGTTAGGTTCAACTTCAGGATAATCACTGAAGCGGACATTGGCTGGACCGGCACTCCGATCAAAGATTTGGAGAGGTATCTTGCGGGAGAACTGGTTAGAAAGTGACAGACGGACAACTGCGAGAACTCCTTCGATGTATTGACGGTGAACTGCGGCACCGAGGGGGATTCGAGGACCGAGTACTAGCACATCTACACGCAGGCCACGGTTGCGAAAGGCATTTTCCACATGGAGAATAAAGTTGCGATCCACTTCTTCTAAAACGAGGACCTGGACTTCTGGCACATCCCGTGGAGATCTTCTCGGGACCGGGAGGTCTGCTTCTCCTTCGTAGATACCCCGAGGCCGTGGGCTTGGGCTCCGATACCTGCGATCCCGAGCATATGGGGATCGCGGAGAGCGTGGGGACCGGGAGCGTCTTCGACGATCAAGCCTTTCAGGTGTTCGATCCCGTGATCTGTATCCATCGCGGCGAGAAGGGCGAGGAGAAGGTGAGCGTGGTGGTCGATAGTCATCACGCCTTCGGTGCGAGGGCTCGTCACGAAAGTCACTGAATGGGAGTCGGGCCGTCTCATGAGGGCGATCAAAGCGATCGCCAGGGGCTCGGACGTTATTTCGGACAGGCGCGGTACGGCTAAACTCTGGCGATCGGGAACGACGGAGAGGAGGCGCACGAACGGGCTCTGCAGGGCCAGGCCGGGTCGATCTCTGTGGCTTTGAGATCTCCAGATCTGCAAAGTAATTGTATGTCAGTAAAAAGAAAAGATCGAGAAATTTAAGGTTGAATATATTTGCGAAGACTCACGTATCTTCCTCCCACGAACCAAGGCCCCTTGTTCTGCCTGAAGTGCGGCATGGCAAGCGCCAGCTTCGAGGAATTGTATGAACCCATAGGCTTGTTTGATCGAGATTTGAGCCAGTTTACCGTATTTGTGAAAAAGATGGAACATGTCTCTCTTGGTAACTCGTTCGGTGGGAAGGTTACCTGTGGACGATAAACAAAGTCAGTCAAAATGCCTTCTCTTTCTTATGACATGGTTATATGCTGTATGTTCAAGGGTATTCAGCGGGTATTAATGGTATACTAACCCACGAATAGTCTTGAGCCAATGGGGAATCGATCCCAAAGACCTTCCGTCACATAGATTCTCTCGTCATGCAAAAACTCATCATATTTCTTTTGAACCTCTGGCCCCCAAGGCGAATCATCATCAGCTGCCTTACCGGGCCGCACAGCTGTTTTATCAATACGGCCTTTTTTAGGAGGTGTCTGAGAGAGTGTCTCTTGAGATGTTTGCGACTCAGCAGCCGAAGGGGTTTGTTGGGTTTGTTGAAAGCTGGCAATGGGAGGAGGGGGGAGGGCACCGACACCGGAGCCAGTGCCGGGGGGACCCCCAGGGGTCATAGAGGGCATATTTTGATGGGCATGGTTACTGGATTCTGTCGCATAGGCGGGGTTCTGGGCAGGAGGGAGTTGATGATAAACGGGATCACCATGGGAAGGGTAGTTGGGGTGGGTGGAGGAGGGGTCTTGGAGAGGAGGGCGGGCGGGGAGATTCATAGACTGAGTGTCCAATGAAGATGATGGGCCAGATTGGAATGCCTCGTCCATAGAAGCCTTGGGGGCCGACGAGGGTTCCACTAGAGAGGGGACAGCCCCTGTAGTTGCGGTCGCTGCAGCAGGCGGATGAGAGAGATTGTCCAGCAAAGTTTGAAAATTGACACCAGTTGCCGCCGACCCCGAACCCGAAACTGCAGTCAAATCCCCTGCTGCAGCATTATCTCTCTTTGCCTCCGCCTCTAGGTGACCTGGCAAGCTGGATGCTATCAGCGAGTTGCCGGTATTATCTATCTCACCCGTCGTGGCGACGCTCTGGGGGACCGGGATCACCGGAGGCGCATGGGAGGTATTGGAGTCCGCCAGAGCGAGGTTGTTGTTGGCCTGCTGAGCCCCCGCCGACGCAGAAGAATATGATTCGGGAGCAGAAACACTGATATCATTCATCATCGTAGGATCCTCGGGCTGCTGCGCACCGTGCAAACTACCTGCATCCCGATCCCGATCCCGATCCTGTCCTCCTAAGCCTACCCCCACCTCTTTGGAGACATTTGACCATCCATCATGCTGATTTAGTGCCTGAAAGGGATCTTGAGCAAATCCGGGGCGGTCGTAAGTAGAAGTATCATTGAAGACGGGGTCCATTTGATTCTCAAGAACAGGAATATTGGCTGGCTCCGGTATATGTAGCGGTCGGGGACTTTCCGGAGTCAAGGTCTTTCCGCGGAAGTGAAGCGCTTCATCTGGGGAACTGGGCGTCATGTAGACAGGAAAGAGGAGGAGGTTTCATCTACCAAAAAGAAACGAAAAGGGATATGTGGGACAAGAAGAAGAGGGAAAAAGGGGGATACGTGTTGGGGAAATCAAAAGTGAAAGGGGAGAAGAAGAAGAAAGATGAAGTGGAGGGAGGCCCAAGACAAACTGAATTTTGCAATCGCAAGCTAAGGTGGGGCGATGAGAAAAAGACCGGGCCCGTTGTGTAAGGGCGGTAAGGGTCCCAGATAGGGTAGACGGGGCCGACGAGAGTACGCAGTAGAGAGCCGAGAGCAGAGAGCAGAGGGAATAGATGGGGAATAGAGAGAAAAAGGAGAGGGGATCAGATGACGATCAGAAGTGAGGTGCAGGAATTCCCTCTATGAACGCATCATGCCGGCGATCGAAGTACATACGAGTTTACAAGTGTATAAGCTGCCACTTGTAGAAACAAAGTTCCCGCCAATGAGAGCGCTTAGCGCGCCCATCCCAGTGCTTGTTTAATTGCCATCCGAAAATATATGAGTATGTATTTAGTAGATGCACTATATAATATTTAAATGTTAAGAAAAAAGGCTTGAAGTTCAAATGAATTACAAGAATTCACTCTCTATATCACAGCTAATTATAGTTAATTTACTAATCGTAACACACTAACATATAAGCAATAGTTATAAGTTACATATACTGTGAACATAGTACAAGTACACGCGCGTACCATTACTAGCTCCGCGGATTTCTGACCTGGCCAGACCCTCCCACCTGCGGACTTCTTCCTTCACGGCAACTTTGGAGACGTTTTAATTAGTCAAACCCAACCTCCTCCCCTTCTTCTCAAAGGTTCTAGCGTGCTCAAGCTCCACACTCTCCCTCTCCTTTTGAACCTATCTCCATATTTGCCCTTTCACATTCGTCCCGGCAACAGCATGACACTACTTTGGCGGTTGGGTCCCCCTGTCAGGTGGACGTCGTTGAGAAAGTTTGCCTCGCATCCAAAGAGATCGGCTGACTCGGACCTCGAACTAGCCAGGTCGTGGCTGAAAGACCTGCACCCCAATACCATCCCCCGCCATATCGGCCAGGTCTCCTTCAGCCGTTCTAGCGGGCCCGGCGGACAAAACGTGAACAAGTCGGTGCAACCCCGAGATCATCCCTACTACTCCATATACCCCCCTCATAATGCCCTTTGCGCTGCCTTGTATATGAAGCACCTAGGTATTTAGTCGCAATTTGCTGACCGTGGGGTTCCTTGCAGAGTCAATTCCAAGGCCACGCTGAAAATCCCATTGGTGGCCTTGCTGCCGTTGGTGCCAAGTTTGTTACACTCCAAACTACGGGACTCCCGCTATGCCACCGACCGGTCTCAGACCTTGGTGATACAATCCGACGAATCCCGACAACAATCGAGTAACGTGGAGGCGTGTTTTGACAAACTCCACCAGCTACTTTTGAACTCGGCAAAACAAGTCGTGCCGGGGGAAACTTCAAAGGAACAAAGGGTCCGAGTACACAAGCTACAACATGCTCAAAATGAGGCCCGGCTTAAATCAAAGAAATTTCTCAGCAATAAGAAGAGCAATCGACGGGGTAGCAAATACGATGATTGATTGCGGAACAAAGAGACACATCAAAGCTAACATGGTATTGAAAATTTCTGCCCTGGAATTTTACTATTCACATACCCACCTGACAACGCCTGGCAAAGAAAAAGAAAAGAAAGGGCGCAGCTTCATGATATTTTGAATTGAGATCGAGGGTATTCGATGTTCACTCCTTTGTTACAATGCGCTCCGCATTACGCATGGTCGCAACAATAACCTTCTTCAGGGAGGGATCTAAGTTCTCCTCCTCGGAAATGGGCTGCAACCAATTCACAACTTCACCAGCCAATGCACTACCCAGGTGTGTCTCCTTGAGGCGCGTAAGCGAACAACCAAAAGCCCTCGGGAACTCAGCCGATGTGACGGGATGACCCGCAGTCGGGAACTTGATGTAACAAATCTGGGTACGGGGGCTGGAAGGTTGGTGCGCCTGCATCGTCTCCACCACGTGGCCCAGGATTTTTCCCAGACACGGCGCATCGTGGAACTCGAAGACCATCTCATAAAACTCGAATCCGAAACGATCGTCATAACTAAAGTGCTTCATCGCCGCATCAAAAATGGCGAGTGGGATGGCACCACTCAATGCCGGTGTGGAGTTGAGGTTTTCCAAGGTCTCCTCCATATCCTTTCCATCGCCCCCACTGGGATCAAGGTCCTCGCCAGTGATCGTCGGCATGGCAATCATATCGGCGTCGGTGTCGAGTTCTTTATCTTCAATAGGTTTAGGCTGTTGGCTAGCCTCGTCGAGTCCCAATATCCGTTGACGTGCTACCAGCTTGGCAACATAGATCAATTCCAATTTCGCATATTGAATCCATAAAGTCTTAGCACTCTTGCAGAATCGTAGTCCACGTTGCATATAGCTTCGAGCCTGCAACATATCCGCATGATCATCGAGCACAGATTTCGCAGCATACACCCAAAGCTCCGCACTTGTTGGGTGCAGTCGAAGCGCATCTGTGAAGATCATGGAAAGCTTCTTATGCGCCTTCTGCTTTCTCGTATAATCGATGTATTGGATCCAGAGGTTCAAGTCGCTAGGAAACTTCCGAGTCGCTCTGTCGAGAATGAAGAAAATTCGCCGTTGACCGCTGTGCCCAGCGGTTCGCACACCGAGTCGTTTCGTTCGCTTCTTGCGGAGGGAGTCGAGGTTCATCTCATACTGAACATATCGTACAAAATCCACTGGCTGTGCGCCACGCGCATTGAGCTTGTGTTCGAAATCTGATCTTTTCTTGACGATGGAAGCGATTTCATCCTGGTTGTCTCACGGTCAGCTAACACCGCAATTATTTTCGCCCGCCTCCAGGGTATATGGCTTACCTTGTTAAAGATCTTCTTGCGCTCATATTCTTTAAGCTCGGGCACCGACTGCTCGAGATAGAAACGAGCCTTATCTGTGGCGGCCGACATGGTTGGAGGCTGCTGTCACAGAGTAAAAAAAAAAGTGGTCGGCATCCCGCAACAAAGCGCCGACCGCCTATCACGCTAGTCCGTACTAGGTTTAGCTCCACCCGGAGGGCAAGGACACTTGGACTGCACCGACGGATCCGATGTGTTTCCCTTCTTCCTCAGGGGCCCTCCTACATCCTTCGTTTTGTACATCTTTTTCTCGACACTCATTTACTCTGATCTTTATTACTCTTTTATCTCTATATATCGGCTGCAGAACTCCCCCTCCTTCTGCGCCGCCATGGCACCCAGATTTAAGGATGGAGATGCTGTGGTTGCCGTATGTTTGCTTCATCATGCGATAAGAACCTCGGTTCAATGACTGACTCAATTCCATGCAGTTTAACGGCAAATGGGTCTCATGGACTCATACGTTGTTCGCGTATGCAGCCTTCTTCAGTGCACTGATTGTTGGCGTCGCATTGCATTACCACAAAATCGTCCAAAATGAACACTACGGCTACCCAGATGAATGGTTTCCCTCAGTTTCCGCAACCATTGGCGATCGATACCCCGAGCGATCTTTCTTCCAAGTCTTCATTGCTATCACATCCGGCCCTCGCTTCGCTCTCGTCTTTCTGTGGTACGTCCTGACCACGCGTCCCAATTCGACTCTTCCCAAGATCGTCGCTGGTGTGGGCGTCTTCCGAACCCTGACCTGCGGCGGATGGACCTACGTTACCTCCACCGATGACCATGACTGGCATGATATTTTCATGATCTCCTACCTTGTTGCCACCCTGCCATGGACTCTGGGCTGCCTCGCCCTGAGCCCTAACAACCGCCGGGCTGTCAAGTATCGCAAGATCATGGCTAGCCTCTTCTTTGGAACTTTGGTGCCATTGATCTACTACTTTATTCAGCACAAGGTTCACAAGGTTCCCGGTGGTAAGTCAATTCTGTTCTCATTTTAATGTTTCGATATTGTATGCTAACTTGACTTTCCGCCGCGCCAGCTTACACCCGTTACGCTTTCTTCGAGTGGTCCTTGATCCTGTTTGATGTTGGGTTTGATGCTATCACCGCGTTGGACTTTGAGGGCTTCGAGCTTGTGGTCCGTGACGTGAAGGGAATTAGCAGAGGGTATGTACCCTGGCTTCCGAAATGAAACCCGCAACAAATGTATACTGTCGCAAATTACGTTGGTTACGAAGAAATTACTCTGTTTCTAAATTCTTTTCCTTTTAGGCAGTTAAAGACGACTGCGGATTCCGTTCTTGAAAAAGAGTGTGTGCTCCCATAATCTATTTCCTCCCAAGCATGGAAATTAACCTCGTAGTTTAGGAAAGGAAAGCCTGTCGGAAACACCTTTGGCGAGGGTTTCTTCTGGACGGAGATCCTTGATGCCGCTTCCGATGTTTACAACGGGGTGAGTTGCTTTATCTGGATGTACTGGTCCGTTTCAGCTGCTAATATTTTCCATTAGTTTGTCTTCTGGACTATCGTGACTGGATTGCCCGTTCTTGTGTGGTATTTCCCCCTATGGCACATGGGCATTTCGGGCTACGAAGTGGCCATTACTGCTGTTATCTCTCCATTACTCTTCGCTATTCCATCCTTGCGCTATGCCGCTACCAAGAATTTGCGGGCTCTCCATTTGATTTCGCTTGTCTCGCTGCTGGCATACAAGTTCCAGGATCCTGCCAACCGCCTGTTCGTGACCGCATTTGCCCTTTCAACCACCTGCGCTGCATGGACCGCTACGTTCTTTGCTGAACGTGGCAATTCCGCTCGCCTCGAGACCCGTATCATGGCTTGGGGTATTGGCCTCATCTTGTCTGTAGTCGCAAAATTCGCTTGCTCCACCAACAACCCTCTGTGGCCTATTATGCACGGCACCAATGGTGGCTGGAACAAGATCGGTCTTGCTATCGCTGTCGTTGCTGTGCTGAGATCTCACCGTTCTACCTTCACCAGCGGCGGTGATTATTTGCCTGCTAGCAGCAAGAAAGGCTCTTCGCTTCTGGCTGGTCTTGGCTTTGGCGGTCTCATGTTCGCTATTGTCTCTCTCTTGACTGACTCTAGCACAATGATCTCCTGGGTTTGGGATGGTTATCCCGTTCGTGGACCAATTGCGGTCCCTCACGGAGCAGTTACCATCTTTGCCATGGGTGCCGGTTTGGTTTTCGGCGTGTTTTACCCTGCTGTGGCCGGAAGCTGGACGGCTTACGGTCTTGGATCTGTTGGCGCCGCTCTTCTTACTTATTATCACCACTGGACCGGCTATTATGGCGCCCTGGTCTTTGCCTTCTATATTATGGCTGCCGCTCCGTTCCTTATCACCTCTTGCGTTCGCCACTCCCCAGCTAGCACGTTTGGTATCGGTTTCATCCTCTACGTCTTCCTGCTCCTCTTCCACGTTTGGGTTGTTGCATATGCCTTCGTTCCTGGTGGCCCTCTTGTTCGTGAGCACACTGATTGGGTTATGATCACTACGATGCTTTCCATCGGTGCTGGTGTCTTCTCCGCCGCTACCACGAACTCGACTCGCCCCCGTAACAAGCCTATCAGCCCTAACAGCAAGAGACAAAGATCTTATTACATCTATGTCCTTGCTGCGATCCAACTGCTTGCCGTTTCCATTGCTTATCTCCGCTTCCCAACCAATGACTACACTCCTCACCATAAAGAGGACAAGGTTGTTACTGCCGGTATCTGGACTGTTCACTTCGGTCTGGATAACAACATGTGGGCTGCAGAGCGCCGTATGCGCGATGTCCTTGGGGAGCTTGAACTGGATGTCATTGGATTCCTGGAGTCTGACAACCAGCGTATCATCATGGGTAACAAGGATGTCACCCAATACATCGCTGAGGATCTCGGGTACTACACCGACTTTGGCCCCGGCCCCAACAAACACACCTGGGGCTCTGCTTTGCTTTCCAAGTTCCCTATCATGAACTCCACTCACCACCTTCTTCCTTCTCCCGTTGGTGAACTCGCTCCTGCGATCCACGCCACTCTCGACATGTATGGCGAGATGATTGATGTCGTTGTCTTCCATTCTGGTCAGGAAGAGGACCCAGAGGACCGTCGTCTCCAGACTGAGTATCTGTCAAAACTCATGGGATCTTCCCCACGTCCTCTCATCTTGTTGAGTTACTTGGTCACCAAGCCCCTTGAAGGTAACTACAACACCTACGTCAGCGAGCTGAGCCACATGAAGGATATCGACCCTACCGACTGGGACCGATGGTGCGAATACATTCTGTACAAGGGCTTGAAGCGAACTGGCTATGCCAGAGTTAGCCGTGACACCATTACCGACACTGAAATCCAGGTATGACTATTATAGCTCTTTCTAAGCCCCTGTCCTATTAGCTAACGATGATATAGGTCGGCAAGTTTGTCATCGGCGAACCCGAGCCGGAGAATGAGATGCGTGTTCCGGAGGAAATGGTGCCTGTTGGCCGCCGTTTCCCTGCTCTTTTCCGCGGCGAGGGTGTTCGTGGACATCGCTACCACGTCTTTGACGAGCCACGGTACTGGCAATAAACCGTCCCTGTATGACAAAATTTTGTTCTGTTTGCCATTAATTGCATTTGACCTTATGATTCTGTTACATGGAGAATTTATCTGGCATGAGAAGGGCGGGCATTCCAATACTTTTGTGGCTGAAGTCCACTAGCAATTTAATATTTCCTTTTGATTTTCGAGTCATGGAGGAATTCGATTATCCGTATTCGTCCTTTGAATTCCTAGGTTCCTCCAGTTTTTGAAGGGTTGGTCACTAACCGGCCATCTCTAAATTAATGCCACATGGCCCCAAAATAAGTTTTGACCTGGAGGAACTACTGGTAGTATCAGTAGTGTCCAATCAAAGGCTATCAGACTAAAGCCCAGGAGGTTGTCTCAAGAATTTAGCACTTACTACTAACGGTATAACTTATGAAAAACGCTCTCAAAGCACAATTCTCTTCCAACAAAACTATCTCAATTTAAAGTACATCTAGGGGCTGTATTATAATAGACTTCTCAATTCTGCAAAAATTCTGGTACACTCGGATGATCCCAGGCCCGGCAATTAAGGAATGTGAGAGGATACTATGGGATACATTGGACCAAGGGTAGCATAGATTCAGCGGAGAGAACACGTCTCCAATGAAGCGTTACTCATGAGGTTCGATATGTTATTCCTCTTGGTTTGTTGATCCTATAAGAAGTGTGCAAACTAAGTTGATGTTCGACCATTCGTGTATGATGTACAACTACTAAGTGATAGATTTACGCAGCAGTAGTATGTTCAAGCAATATCATTCCCATAATCCATCTCAGCCCAAAGTGTCTATTAAGCTCGACCCAGACATTCTACTCGTAGTGAAAAAGACCATGAGTTTGGTGAGTATTATATCTTTATCAGCTGCTGAGTTCCTATCCATACTTAGGATCGATCTTGGCCTGAAACATTTCAGCACAGGGCAATAACAGTACGTAGAGTCGCATGGCTACATTCCAGAAGGGGTGAGCTTATTGCCAAATTGGGGTATTTGACGTTCTTGCAGGACAGCGCAAGCGTGCGGAATCGTCTCCACCTTGACTACATACTCCTACTTGACTTGCGACCTCTGGTCAGGGTGTATACAAAGAATCTCCCGGAGAATGTGCTTCGTTTCTCTTTGACCAGAAGCGCATCTTCGTATCAAATGCCGAACTTTAAATTACACCCAAAGAAGTCTTTCTAGCTCACCGGTCATTAATACTGGGCTAATGAACGCATGACAATATGGCCTTACTTCTTTGATGTCTTGACAGATCCACTTTCTGCGCAGCCCTAAGGAGTCGCCCCCTTTGCAATTTTTCGGGGCCCTAGGACAATGTGTCGATCCCCCTCAGACAATGACTGCTAGGAAATAGCCAGACGATCAAGAGGCCCTACATGGAAATACATAATCATATAGCGCCGAATGTCCTTGTCTTGGTATATTATCAGGAGAGTACGTTATTCGTTGAGATCAATACAACTTAGGAATATCCGAACTCGAATCCTTGAAAAGTAAAGACAAATTGGATCCTTCATCATACAAAGGCCCTTCGAAGAAAGCCATTGGGTTTCATGCAAAACAAGCGGTTCATCAAGCAGAGTTTTGTCATCTGAGTTCGCGTCAGGTGGGCAACCTAATGAACTAGTTCGATGTAGACAAGAATTGGAGATAGCTGACTTCTTTGAGACACTTTGGAGACTCTTTGTTCAATCTGACCGGATTAACGGCCATTTGAACTTGAACGACAACATCAAAGGACACCTTTCGCCCGATCCAAAGTTTTAAAGCGCTGCTTTGTCTTCTGTGAGTACACACTGGGCTTTCAATATGATCTGGAAGTGGCTTTTAATCATCTTACAGTGTCTTGAATGGTCTGTTACCTTGGACAGCGTACTGGGCGTTCAGAAGCCCGAGTTTCTTTGTCATAACCCAACGATACTTATTCTGTGCCATTTCCAGGTGTAAGTTCCCAGAATAAGACCTGTTGCATCTGTGCATTGAGATAGAATCTCACGGTACTAGTTTGAAATTTCGAGCATCAGTCAAAGCCATTCAGAGTAACAAGATGCCAAAAAGACAATCTGCCCCCTCTGAACCTGTGAGGCGAGGATTTCGAGCTGCAAACCCAGAGCTATTTGACTCACCACCAAATTCGGAATGGGAGAGTCGGGGTCTTTTGAAAAAGAAGGCTGACCCAAATGATGCCACAAAATTCACATATCAATTTGACCTCCCAGCGGGATTCCCTCAAAGCTGGGCGGCTCAAGTACCTCCAATCTCCTTTGGAGATAATGCACCCATGCCACGATGGCGATTGGTCCTAGATTTGCGCAATCCGACAGAGGGTAGAGACCTAGAGAAGGATCTCATCTCAACTGGTAAAAACACGACAATCATCGAGGGTCTGGCTCCAAATAGTCATCCAAGGTCCTTTAATTCCTCAATCGGACTTGGAGGCCTACAATGGATCTTTGAACCAGGTCTTCCTGGGAGTCTACTGAGTGGGGCGCTCCTGTATGAGGCTGCATATATGTGTCTCATAGAGGCATTGAAGAGCCAGATTGTTCGAACACAAATAAGGAGAGAAATTGCCAGCGGACCTCTTTGGCCAAAGGTATGCAATGTGGAGGATCCATTGCCGCCACCACCCCAGAAGCCAGAAACCCAGTACTTCGAGAAATACCAAGGAAAGCACGATAGTAGCAATGGCAAACCCGATATCACGACTTATAAGCGTCCAAGAAGTGATGTCCGGCCGAGAGGCTGGACCCCGGCTTCTGAAGAGGAGACCACCTATGCCGACAGGATATGGTACCACGATAAAGGAACGCAAGGTCCTCTACACCAGGCAGATCCTCGAGAGATATTGAGACAGTCTCGAAAGAAAAACAAAAAAGAGACTAGAAAGGAGAGCAAAATTGAAAAGATCGGTGAGTACAAGTGTGTTTGGTTATGCGTAATTTTACTCGTCCTCAGCATGTTCTTATGTCTTTTCCTGTATTCGTTCGGAATTATCAAAGTGATGTAACTTATCATGTTTCAATGAAGTCTTTGAGGAGCGGGCAAATGTTCTCTCCTCGCTCAAAAGAGCCAAAGCTAGCTAAATGACCCCAGGAATCTAATACTGAAGTGAAGAGGGGCCATCAGTTACTACTTAATTGGTTGGAGGAATCGGCTGGTGAGAGAGATCTGGCTGGCATTCTTTGAATATCCCTTGCATATTACTATGTACCTGGAAGGACTCCCTCAAAAGAAGCCTGAACAATCTGGGGCGCAATTTGAACTTACAAGTAACCATCCGCTAACTTGTACTCCAGATCGAGGTCGTCATGACCCTGCATTGCCGAAATCAGAGGAAGCATTGGACTCCAAGAGGTTGAGGAATTCTCGGCCAGAGAATGTAATTACGCGCAACCGCAGAAGGATACGTCAAAGCATTAACAGACAAGATGACCCAGGGACGGCTAGTCATGAGACTGTTGCTAGGGATTCCCCAAAGGCGCAAGCCGATGAGGGCGTAGCAAGGCTTTCAGCAAGCGATGGTGAAGAGGGAAAAAGAGCGCCAAACAGGAGATCACAGATCATTGACGAGGATCCTGAAAATTCTGAAGGTTCTCGAGCCAGTCAAGATAACAAGACAACATCGGCCCTCAAAAAGCATCGTCGCAAGAGCCGTACCAAGAAGAATGTAAGCGTTGATGACGAGACCACGGAAAACGTTTACAAAGACACAATCACCAGGGTCTCGAAGATGCAAAATACCAAATCAAATGATTTAAGACCACAATTGATCGAGATTTCTGAAAGTGACGAGTCAGATCATGTGCCTGAAGCCAATGTCTCCAGAAGGTTCCCAACCTTTGCAACAGGGGATGTGAACATGACTTTAGACGAAAATATCGACTACTTGCATATTTTCAAGGAGGCTTGTAAAGATCCCCGGGACCGCAAAAAGCATTTCCCTCTCCCCAATGCCGTTCGTCGTATTAGACCGTGGGCGGGTGCTAATATCCCTCCGGAAATTGAGGAAAAAGTTAGGGCTTGTCTTCCAAAGTTCCCGTCAACATACCGGCCATTCTTATCGACCAGAGCCCTAGCACACGCTGCAAAAGAGAAAAAAGTTGGATAAGAAAGATTAGTCATGAGCAGGACGAAACAACTATGTCCATGATATCTTAACCTGAGTAGGGTGGACCATGGTCTTGATCTGATAATCAAACGGGAAAGCATGGCAGGAACCATTCATGCAAGTTCAAATAGCTATCACTTGGGAATCCAAATAATTGTTTTTATCAACCGTACTACTCCCTAGACTTTGGAAGTCACCTCAATTCAAAGATACAAAATGAAAGTTCGTAGCTGGCAGTGAATGTGGAATATGTGTAGATATAGTTCCTGTATGTTAGAGCGAGCATATGATTGGCCAATGACCTATGTCACATGACCTTAAACAAACGGCGCAAACATCGTTCTTTCGGAGAAGCAAAGGCAGCTTGGACGACTAACAATCACTCCCCCATTGATCTCAATCATTGCCCTCTCTCCGTTATCGCCCGGAGTAAATTGCGTGGGTCTTCTTAAATGAAAAGACAGATAATGACCACGCTTTTGGTATAGACGGAAATTGAGTCCTGGGATCGCTTGTTGTTCCCGTTGTCGCGAACACGCTTGACGCAGTTGCCGACTCAAGACCTGACGATCAATCGCAATGTTTACCTTCACCCCATTATTGGGCGCGCAGTCGTCATCATCGAAAGCATCGCAGTCGATCCTAGAATTTGATGGAGGTATCAAGATATTGGTTGATGTTGGTTGGGATGATAGCTTTGATATTCGTGATCTCGCAGAGCTAGAGAAGTGAGCCTTGAAGCAATGCCCTAGTGGTCTTGAAGAACTAGTGCTAATCTGTTGGCATGGTAGACATATCCCCACTCTTTCCCTCATTCTTTTAACCCACGCGACCCCGGCTCACATCGGCGCTTATGTTCACTGCTGCAAGACCTTTCCTCTATTTACACAGATTCCTGTATATGCGACGGGCCCAGTTATCGCTTTTGGCCGTACAGCCATCCAAGACCTGTACGCTTCGGCACCACTTGCCGCCACTTTCCTTCCCCAAGGATCCATTTCAGACTCTGGCGCAAACGTCACTGCGTCAGTAGGAGTTCCAACAGAAGATGGAAGCGGAAGCACCGAAGCTGCTGGCAGCAACGGCCGAATTTTGCTCCAGCCACCTAGTGCAGAAGATATTGCCCGATATTTCTCTTGGATCACACCGCTTAAATATTCACAGCCACATCAACCCCAACCGTCTCCGTTTTCGCCGCCTCTAGATGGGCTTACTCTTACTGCTTACAATGCCGGCCACACAGTCGGTGGTACTATATGGCACATCCAGCATGGCATGGAATCTATTGTATATGCAATGGATTGGAATCAGGCACGCGAGAGCGTGGTAGCTGGTGCTGCCTGGTTTGGAGGATCTGGGGCTAGTGGTACGGAAGTAATTGAACAATTACGGAAGCCAACTGCTCTGATTTGCAGTACGAAGGGTGGTGATAAATTTGCTCTTTCCGGTGGACGCAGAAAGAGAGATGATCTTCTTCTGGAAATGATTCGGAACACCCTGGCGAAAGGTGGTACTGTTCTTATTCCAACGGATACTAGTTCTCGTGTTTTGGAGCTGGCATATGCACTAGAGCATGCTTGGCGTGATGCAGTCGCAAATGATAAAGAGGATGTTCTTCAAAGCGCGGGTCTTTACTTGGCCGGCAAAAAGGTCAACACCACATTGCGCTTAGCTCGGAGTATGTTGGAATGGATGGATGAGAACATCGTTCGTGAATTCGAGGCCGCTGAAGGTGCAGATGCAGCTGCTGGTCAACAATCTGGTGGACAGGGACAAGAAAAAGGTGCCGCTAAGGGCGGTGGTCCGTTTACTTTCAAGCATCTCAAGACCATCGAACGGAGAAAGCGACTCGAGAAGCTTCTGGCCGACCAGGGGCCTAAAGTCATCCTTGCTTCTGATACGACTTTGGCCTGGGGCTTCTCAAAAGAATCACTTAGACAAGTTGCTGAAGGTCCCAACAATCTGTTGCTTTTGACAGAGTCCTTCCGCAAGCAGGCACCCGCGGAGGGAGCCGACTTATCGGGCACTGCCTCGCTTGGGGCAACTATTTGGAAATGGTATGAGGAACGAAAGGATGGCGTTGCGCTGGAAAAAACATCGGACGGCGAAATGCTTGAGCAAGTCCACAGTGGTGGACGGGAGTTGAATTGGACTGATATTCAACGAGCGCCTCTTGACGGTGGAGATCAGCTCATTTATCAACAATACCTTGCCACAAAACGCCAACACGAAGACACTTCACAGACTCGTGGACAAGAAGCCATCGAGACTGCTGCAGATGCACTGGACGATCGATCGAGCTCGACATCATCTGAAGATTCAGATGGTGAGCAGCAAGGTCGTGTCCTGAACTTTTCAGTTTCACTCGCCCATGCAAATCGAAATAAATTAGCCCTCAGCGACGAAGACTTGGGCATTAACATTCTGCTTCGGCGTAAGAATGTCTTCGACTATGATGTGCGAGGCAAGAAGGGACGTGAACGCATGTTTCCCTATGTTGCATCCAGAAAGAAGGGAGACGAATACGGTGAATTCATTCGACCGGAGGAATATCTCCGAGCGGAGGAACGTGAGGAGATTGATATGCAGCAACGAAGGTCAGACGCAGAAACTAAGCTTGGCCAGAAGCGACGATGGGATGAGATTACTGGCCCTGGTGGACTCAGGCCATCGGGAGCCGCAGCAGGCCGCAAACGCCAGCATCTTAAAGACGGCGAGGGCATTGATCCCAGTGTAGATGATGATCTTAGTCTGGCCGAAGACGGCGAAGCTGCTGCTGATGCTGCATATTCAGAGGATGAGGTGGACAGTCAATCATTCGAAGGCCCTGCTAAGGCTGTCTTCACCAAAGAATCTATCACCATTAATGCCCGTATTGCCTTTGTCGATTTCATGGGCTTGCACGATAAACGCAGTTTGGAAATGCTGATCCCCCTCATCCAGCCCCAAAAGTTGATTCTTGTTGGCGGAATGAAGGAAGAAACATCGGCACTCGCAATTGAGTGCAATAAGCTCCTGGTCGCCAAGTCGGGCGTCGAATCGGCTGTTGATATAGCGGCGACTATTTTCACTCCCTCCAATGGCGAGCTCGTTGATGCCAGCGTTGATACCAACGCTTGGATGGTGAAGCTTAGCAACAGTCTTGTCCGTCGTCTAAAATGGCAACACGTTCGCAGTCTCGGTGTGGTGGCACTGACTGCCCAATTGCGAGGACCAGAGCCTCAGAGCGCCGAGGGCGAAGATACCGAAGCAGCTGGCAAGAAGCTCAAGCTGGCCGGCGACCAAGCTACCTCTGCAGTCATTCCCAAGTCCGCAGACAAGCCCGATACTCTCCCTCTACTCGATACACTACCTGCCACTATGGCTGCTGGCACCAGGTCTATGACTAGACCATTGCACGTCGGTGACTTGCGGTTGGCTGATCTGCGTAAAATCATGCAGGCAGCTGGCCACACGGCTGAGTTCCGGGGTGAGGGAACACTACTCATTGACAAGTCTGTCGCTGTTAGAAAATCGGGCACTGGGAAGATTGAAATTGAGGCATCTGCTCAAGCAGCTGCAAACCAGGCTACTCTTGGCCGAGGTGCCGGTAGCTTCCTCGCTGTCAAGAGAAAGATATACGAGGGTCTCGCTGTTGTCACGGGAAGTTAACTAATTGTGTACCCTATATTCAATTTTTGTATAATTTACGCAATACCAACGATATTCTCTCATATGACAATGCCATTTCAAGCATTTCTTTCCAACCGCATTTTTTTTACTTTCCGACTGCGCAAGTCATGGCTGCTCCAACAATATATTTTTACTGCTAGTTAGTCGAACAGTGTATAATATACAGTATTAATGATAGATAATACTATCTAGAATTCTGAATATTTATTTCACCGCAGAACTAGAGTCTGGAATTTCCAAATAGACTAGTTCTATTATAATGATAACCTGCATATAATCGACCCAGTCATCCAATGCTCTCTCCTGAGTCTATATAGACTTGCCACCAGAAAGCGGGCATCTACCATTTTGACTCGGCCATGGAGAACTTGATATGAGACACCAAAATCACGTGCAATACGCGATTTATTTGGCCTTTTTGATGGCAGAAGCAGCTTTGCAGGCCTCGATCACAAGAGATATTGTTTTGAGCAGTTCCAAGGCAACTTTGTGGCCGGTGGGCGCGAAGGCGGAATCGAGGATAAGCACAGGTTTGGCTCTTGACATACATATCCGCGTCACAACCTCAGCCCTCGTGGGCCAAGTATGTTCTTTCAAAAGAGCCCCTTTGAACTTCCAGGGCTCTCATGCCATTGGATTGCGATGGAAGTTCCTTCCACTATTTCCTTAATGCGCTAGAGTACGGTTACATAGAGAGTGATTGTTCCCGCCTAAATGTCGTTCGAGATATTGTGATGATGAGAGTCATCAATGAGATTACCGAAATTGACGGCTGGCACAACGAGGTGGCTATCTTGTCTGAGCATTCTCTGATTATTTCATAATACTGACCCTCAATAGGTATCTGATGACGACACCACCAGAGCATGGTGTGAAGGCTTACTTAAGAGTCGGGAAGATGTAACTCCGACAATGATGAATTGGATTATCAAAGAACTGCAGTGGGAAGCAGAGAAGTTCAAGCAAACAGGTTCTACATTCGTGCTTGACCCGGGTGTGTTCAAGTCGGACACCGCAATAAACAACGAGTTGAAGCAGACACTGAAAGACTCGTCTAATTCACTGGAGCAAGCTAGTCATGCCAAAGATTTTCAGCCTGGAACCTCTAAATGATAGTCAACCTTGTGGACCCTTCACTCTGCCCTGTTGTGCTTGGGCGCACACGTGTTCTTGAAGATCAAATCATCGGACTCCATGATTATTTGTGCAGGGGAGAAGGTGTGTCTCTTTCAATACCCCTAGAGGAACAAGCACACTTGAATCCCAAAGATCGGCCATGGCTACCAGAAGACTTGAAACAGCCGAAACCGTATAGTCGTAGGTTTCAGTGGCTGCCCTGCAATGTATCCTTGAATGAAAGTCGTGGATGCCGTATCACCTCATATATCAACAACCTTCCCCCTTGGGACAACCAACAGCTGTATGAAAGCATCGATGGAATTATCACTCAAGCTATACCACTATGGGACTTGACATTGACTTTTGTTCAAAGGAAATGGCCGCGAATTCACTACGAACGTGTAGAATCCCTTGAGGGAGATTACGATGTGGTTTCATCACTCGACGATCCTTGTACAATAATACTGCCAGAACCCGGGAATTTTGATCCCCCAAATGTGACGGAAGAAATGATCAACATAAACAAACAATTCTCGGAGAAAGGCTTCCAAGTTATTGTCAAGATGACAAATGTCGAGCTTACACCCGAGAAACCGGATTATGACGGCAGCTCATGGTGTCTCGAAGGACAATTGGTAAGACTTGTTGCTCGCCCAATCGAAATCCTTCTAGCTGCTTAATGTCTCCCTAGAACGAGCACATCTGCGCGACAGCCGTCTATTACTACGACAGCAAGAATGTGACGGGAAACAATATTGTATTTCGCCATCGTTCCGATACAGCAGATATTCAAGACACCGACTATCCACAATATCACGATGAATGGGTTGAGCCTATATACGGATTGAGCGAGCCCCGAGAGCGAACATTGGTGATACAGGAGCTTGGAAGCATTTCCACGCATGAAGGTCGCTTGCTCACCTTCCCAAATACATTACAACATCGCGTCTCTCCCTTTTCCTTGATCGACAAGTCTAAATATGGCCATCGCAAAGCCTTGGTGCTCTACCTGGTAAATCCGCACATTCGGATAATTTAGTCAGAGAATGTTCCTCCACAAAGAGACATTTGGTGGACCGAAAGAGACCAAGCTGTCGATATAGCCCTGGCAAGGTTCCCTCGCGATATCCGCGACATGGTAGATCAGTATGCAGATACGACCATGGACGAGGAAGAGGCCAAACGTTTGAGTGAAGTTTCTGAAGGGAAAGAAAATCATGGCTAAGGAGAAAAATGACTTCTTCCAACGTGCGATCATTGGAGTCAATCTCTGAATGTAGGATGAGTTAGATAAACATGGGTGTTGTGTTCCTGGCTAGGTGAAATCTTATGTAATGAAGATAAGCCAAATCTCGAGAAACAAAAATGCAAATATAATATAGAAGCAGATTGGGATCAAGGCCGAAAAATGGAAGTTGAACCAAAATGTACTTGTTCAGTACGACTACATTGGTGTACCAGTAAGACTGAACAGGCAAGGTTTGAAAATCTAGAGTTTCTGCGCTAGATCCTCATTACAAGGCTTTCCCTTTTTTATTCTGTCCGAGTCTAGTCTATCCTATATCCATAATCTAAACGAAAATTTAACTCTCAGACTGTGCCCTCATCAGATTGTGTAAAGTCCTCGTCGTTCTCCTCATGAGGAACCTCTTGGATTATATCATTAGTCTGGGGGCCCGTGTATTTTCTAGTAGAATGTTATTAGTCCATGCTTATTCAAGAGTGGATGTATGAAGCGTACCCTCTGGCTGCAACCCACCACCAAACAAGCGCGAAAATAGCGATGAAGGCAGCGACACAGATGGCGTAATTCCTACGAGGCTGGTCAGATACATGCTTTTCAACCGAAAAATCTGGGATACACACATATTGGTAGCTGTAACTGGGAGCTGTGATGGGAAGAAGAGAATAGTACTGATGAATAGAACCCAGATGACGGCGATATAATTGATTGGGGTACCCCATCTACCAAGTGTAAATGGACCCTCGATGAATTTGACCTTATTTTTGTAGAGTTGATGCGCAAGAATGACGGATATATAAGACAAATCCAAAGCTGGCGCTGTCACACTGAAAATCGCTGTAGCGGTTTCTGTCGAACCAATGGCAATGCAGTTGAGGGCAACACTGAAGAATACCACAAACCATACCGCGTTGACCGGTGTATGAGTATGAGGATTGACCTTGGATAGAAATTCAGAGAAAGGGAGCGCGCTATCTCTAGCGAATGCATATGCCATTCGAGTATCAGCCAACATGGCTGAGCAGCCCGTGAAGAATTGGACGAGAATGGCAAATGCCCACATAACAGTACCACCTCGTTTTCCACCGGCATTGATAAATATTTGCGCGGCTGGGAGGCCTGTAGGGGTATTGAGAATTTGATCAAAATCAGATAGACAAAAGCACATGCAAACAGTCAAGAGCCAACCGAAGACCCCCGAGACGAGTACGGCTGTCTTAATGGCGACTGGTCCTCGGACAGCTGCATCATGGGTCTCCTCTGACATGCTGGGAAGTATTGTGAGATACATTGAATTTCTAGTTTGAGGCGAAGAGCCAGGCAATTCAGATGAAACTCACTGTGTTGTACCATCGTAGTCGGTCATAGTCCATGCAACGGATAGAAATCCAAGGAAAAAAGAGAATAGTTTGGAGTTCCACCCGGACCCATCAGTGAAGTGGGTAAAGACCCACGAGGCGGGCTGTTTGTCTGGGGTCAAGTATATCAAAGCAATACAAATCCCGATAGTCGCGCAAACTGAGATTGTCAGTCATACAAAAAGACGCTATGAGAAAAACAAGTACATACTGTTGATGGGAGCGAACCAAAGAATGATTCTATGTAATGTTTTCGTGGTGAGCGAGCAGATAACACCGAGAACGCAGAGCATGCCAATCGATAGTAAGACGGTCTCTAGAGCAGTCCTAGCGGGGATATTAATATGTAAAGAGCAAGCGAGGTGACAAAAGAAACATACGGCGAATAAGAATAGCTTCCATCAATGAGCTCGGAGTTCATACTGACGCAGGCAAGCAGCATCTGACTGACAGTATATGCAACACTGGATACACCAGCTGTCTGTCCTAGCAAATTGCACCATCCCTGAATCCAAGCAAAAATGGGGACTTGATCGGGAGGTACGACATGCTTCGTGACAAAGTACATGCCACCAGCTGTCGGATAAGCTGAAACTAGCTCGGCGACAGAACTACCAATGCACATGGCCATACAAGAGCCTATCAACCAGCACCAAACAGCCGTCGCGGGGCCACCAGCTGCTAAGGGAGAGCCAAAGGTTGCAGGCACCGAGCCGAGGACTCCGAGAATAGAGATTGCGTATGAGACGGTGGACCATTTTGAGAATTCTCGTCGCAATTCCTAATTTGAACAGCATTAAAGTGTTAAGAGAAGAACGAAGACCTTCTTATCATAGTTACTCATTAGGGGGTACATACTTGCTTATAGCCAATTCGAGCGAGTAAAAGCTCGTCATCATTCTGAATAGTCGCCATAGCTGAATGAGATTGAATTGCAAGGTTTGGCTGCTCACTCTGACCCTCTAATGACTTGTGATCTGGGTCTGGAAATTTAGCTATACGATCCATTGTAGAAGCGGGGATTAAAGATAGGCGATGTCGGGGAAAAAAAGCAAAAAAAAAATTATGCACAACTTACGAGGGGCTTGTGCTGTGGCAGATATATCTGGTCTTTAAACCCGAGTCACGCCAGATGGGGTGAGAAGGGTCAGATTCAAGAAGAATCACAAAGAGACGGTGAGTTGGACAAGTGTAGGAAAACCCTAAAACTGCCGGGAAGCCGTTTATGGAGAATAAGTCGGGGGGTGATTTGGCGTATTCGAGACCAAAAATGAAACAACCATTGGAATCCCAACTGCTAGAGAGTGATAAGCGTAAAACAATCGATTCGAGGCGTTACTGCAGGCTGAATGTGCGGCGTTGACTAGAATTCTCAATGATAGGAGGTTGGAGGGGCAAGAGGATACACATGCAGCACCAGATCTACTAGTGGTATGCGTGAAGATGTCGGGTCGGATGGTCACAGGTGGAAGCCGAGTAAATTTAATTCAATGGTCGGCTGCTTGCTCCGACTTCTTCTGACTTGTTCAGCACGGAGAAATAAATGAAAGAAGCGGTGGGCGTGAAATATTCGAATTATACTACTCGGATGTATACAGATAGGGCTCTCGACGGAGCGGAAAAATAGTCGAATCGATCATGCGAGAATCGATGGTCTACGCTCAAGAGTAACTCAAAGAAGCAACGGTATATCAGATGAATATTCCACTTGTTATTGTACTCTGGTTTAATTATATTCAAATTATTATTAACTAGTAATTACTTTGTACAGTACTTATTGATTAGTGCAGTGAAATTGTATACTTCCCGCGATGTGGTTGGTTCCGAGGAACCTCGGAAACACGATATTCCGGTGGATGTTGACGCCAACTTGAACATCGTCAACATCCACGCGGGGCAATCCCTTTATTCCAGCTGAGGTTCTGATGGCAGACCCGATGTATCATTCAATGGGGGGTCCTGCTGGTGATCCCTCTAACGATCCCTCTAATCCTTATTCCCAACAGCAATACCAACAACAGCAACCATATTCCGGCTATCCCCCCGGGGCACCACCTCCGCAACAAGGACAACAAGGAGCTGCCTATCCCCACCCATCCCCGAATCAATGGCCTGCGTACGGCTCGCCTCAGCAGCAGAACCTACCTACAAGTCCAGAGGCTGCGTATAATGCCACAGCTGGGCAACAAGCACCCATGGGGGCCCCAGGAGACCCCAACATGGCGGGCTTGGCCTCTCAGATGAGTGGATTGGGAATTGCAGCAGATGCTGGAGCTAGGTCACATCGAAAGAAGCATAGACATGCTCATCATGATATCGGTACTGGTGCTGGTGCTGGTGCTGGTGCTGCCCCGGCCTTTGGACAAGGAGCGGCGATGGCCCCTCAGCAAGCGACATCCCAATTCCTCAATACTGGCCTCAACCAAGCTCCGCAGCCCGTTGCCGGTGCTTCTCCTGGATATGTACAACCGGCACCTGGGATGGCCTCACAGCCGGGGATCTCTACTGGAGTGGACTCCGTGCCAACCCAAGGACGAATTGACCCTGAGCAGATTCCCAGCATCCCACGATCGCGCGACCTGCCTGCTCAATACTACTTCAACCATGTCTATCCAACAATGGACCGACACCTCCCTCCTCCTGCGTCTATTCCCTTTGTGGCCCATGATCAGGGCAATTCCTCGCCCAAGTATGCTCGCTTGACACTCAACAACATCCCCTCGACCTCCGACTTCCTCTCCTCCACGGGTCTGCCTTTGGGCATGGTGATCCAGCCCCTCGCAGCTTTGGATCCTGGGGAACAACCCATCCCCGTGCTGGACTTCGGGGATATTGGCCCTCCGCGATGCCGACGATGCCGAACCTACATCAACCCCTTTATGTCTTTCCGATCGGGCGGCAGCAAATTCGTATGCAATATGTGCACATTCCCTAATGACACGCCTTCCGAATACTTTGCGCCTTTGGATCCTTCTGGAGCACGCGTGGATCGCATGCAGAGACCAGAGCTAATGATGGGTACGGTTGAGTATCTAGTACCGAAGGAATATTGGAATAAGGAGCCGGTGGGACTCCAGACGCTTTTCTTGATTGACGTCAGTCGTGAGTCTGTGCACCGAGGTTTCTTGAAGGGTGTCTGTGAAGGCATTGCGGAGGCATTGTATGGCCAAGATGGAGCCGCAGATGGCACTGAGGGCGATGAAGCGAAAGCAAGGAAGATTCCCGTGGGATCGAAGGTCGGAATTGTCACCTTTGACACAGAAGTGCATTTCTACAATCTCACCGTAAGTGATCAATGCTGCTTTTTGCCACAGATAAGCTCAAAATGAAGGATTGAACTCGGCTGACAGTAAAGCAGGGCACTTTGGATCAGGCGCAGATGATGGTCATGACCGATCTCGAAGAGCCGTTTGTGCCATTGAGCGAGGGTCTATTTGTGGACCCATATGAGTCTAAGTATGCAAAATACAATTCAAAATTTATAGACATGTTGCTAACCAGACCTGAACAGGTCTGTAATTACCTCGCTGTTGGAACGGATACCCTCGATCTTCAGTCATATCAAGAATCCCGATCCAGTTGTGCTCCCAACACTCAATGCGGCTCTTTCAGCTCTCCAACCGACAGGCGGAAAGATCATTTGCGCAGTCTCCAGTTTGCCCACTTGGGGTCCTGGGCAGTTAACAGTACGGGAGGACGTGAAGATCCATGGAACAGATGCGGAACGCAAGCTATTCACCACCGAGAACCAGGCTTGGAAAAAGACAGCAAGCAAGCTGGCAGAGGCGGGTGTGGGCGTGGACCTCTTTATTGCCGCCCCCGGTGGCACTTATATGGATGTGGCGACAATGGGTATGTTATGGCATAGATGGCTTGAGAATGAATTCACAGATACTAACTCACTCAATAGGCCATGTATCTGCTCTGAGTGGCGGCGAGACCTTCTTCTACCCTAATTTCCATGCGCCACGCGATCTTCTCAAGGTTCGCCGGGAGATTGCCCACGCCACAACTCGGGAGTCAGGTTATCAGGCCCTGATGAAGGTACGGTGCTCGAATGGATTGCAGGTATCTTCATACCACGGCAATTTCGTGCAACATGCCCTCGGCGCGGACCTCGAGATTGGTGGTATCGACTCAGAGAAGGCTATTGGTGTTGTTTTCAGCTATGATGGCAAGCTGGACCCTAAACTTGACGCCCACTTCCAGGCTGCATTGCTCTATACCTCTGCCGACGGTCAGCGCAGAGTCCGTTGCATTAATGTAGTGGCCGCTGTGAATGAGGGCGGCATGGAGACTATGAAATACGTTGATCAAGATGCCGTGGTTGCTGTGATTGCCAAGGAGGGTAAGTTGATGCTACATTGCTTTTGTTCTTGCAGCATCGAGATACTAATATAAGGATTGCAGCCGCCTCTAAAACACTCGACAAGACTCTTAAGGATATTCGTGCTAATATCTCTGAGAAAACGGTCGATATCTTCAGCGGATATCGCAAGATCTTCTCTGGGTCTCACCCGCCTGGCCAGTTGGTCTTGCCAGAGAATCTAAAAGAATTCTCGATGTATATGCTCAGTCTTGTCAAATCAAGGGCATTCAAAGGTGAGATCGAAATCCCTTCTACAAGAACGATAATGAACCCCCTTCTGAGATATCATAATCGACAGGTGGTAATGAGTCCTCGGACCGCCGTACTCACGACATGCGCATGATCCGGTCACTTGGATGTACAGAGCTGTCTCTCTATCTCTATCCTCGTATCATTCCCATCCATAATCTGCAGCCAGAAGATGGTTTCCCCAACGAGCATGGCCAGCTCCAGGTCCCGCCGACACTACGCGCTAGCTTCTCCAAGATTGAGGAGGGGGGTGCTTACCTTGTAGACAATGGACAGGCCGTCCTTCTTTGGTTGCATGCTCAGGTCTCACCGAATCTTCTCGAGGATCTACTCGGCCCCGGAGCCAACGCACTCCAAGAGCTCAACCCCAACCTATCATCCCTGCCGGTATTGGAGACGCACCTCAACGCCCAGGTACGCAACTTGCTGCAATACCTTTCGACGGTGCGGGGATCCAAGGCAGTCACCATTCAGTTGGCTCGACAGGGTCTGGATGGGGCAGAATACGAATTTGCCCGACTGCTTTTGGAGGATCGAAATAATGAGGCCCAAAGCTACGTGGACTGGCTGGTACATGTTCATCGGCAGATTAACCTGGAGCTTGCCGGTCACCGCAAGAAGGAAGATACGGGTGATAGTACATTGGCCAGTTTGTCGGCTATGCGAGCGCCATATTGGTAAGAGGGGTTGATCATTTTACTACTTTCCCTAGGCCCCGGACAGTAAGCCCGGGGAGGCCGTTAGGGGGCGGGGGACAGCAATTTCACCACCCGATCTCCGTTCATGGGCTAGCAGGGGGGACCGCTGCTACGAAAAAGGCACGGAAAACGAGGACCGCCTCCGACGAGCTTTGTGACTCAGGGTGGGCTGTGAGATGGTGGAGACAGGTACACTGAGGGGGCCACAAAAGTGCGAGACCGAAGAAGAATTTTCTTTTTTTTTCTCTCTTTCTTTTTATGAATTTTCCCTGTACACAGTATTCCGTATACCAGGTAACTTATGTACTGTAGTTACTTTTTGATCATTAAGCATTTCCATTTCAATCATGGCCGGCCAGCAGCTACTATGGAGGATCCAAGCCCTGAAACCTGAACCCTGCAGCACAATGAAATCACAACTACATAACTTCATACTAACTAGTTAACTAATTAACTACTATGTAATTAGTTATTGTAGTACTGTACTACATCAAAGCAACAAATTCTAAACGATTGGCGGATATCACAGCCACCCAGTCCCTTCATGCCCTAATTGTCTACAAGTTTCCCCTCCTCAAAATCGACGCTAGCACTCAGGTACGGGGCACAAGTGGCGGTCTAGAACCATCATGGCTTTCTGGAAGATCGCCAAGGGCCCTTGGCTTGGATTACAACTCTGTCGGGCCCCTCTTGACCCTCCTTCACGATGGCTTAGAAGGGGATTAGTTGGCCCACCAGGCCGTTTAAGGTGGCCACCGGCCGCGGAACGGACGCGGGCTAAAAAACGATCGGTAGGGCAGCATAGTTAGTGTGTAGGAAGGATCTATGATTTGTAGTAAAAAGAAAAAAAATGTATTTTCTGAGATTAAATGGAAAATTTGAAATTATATTGTGTTGAAAATAAGATAAAATATAATGTAAACATACATTATTGGGCATCATAAAGGAAGAAGAAAAAAAAAAAAAACTCTGCTGGGGGGGAGTTCATTTCCTGTTCCTGACGAACAGCAATGAAGCTGGGACCATTCGACCGACGAACTGAACAGGTAGGTGGTACACCAGCTGCGTAGTAATCTGAATCAACTCAATAATAATGGAGTACTCCGTACATACATATATTCAATTAAAATCAAAAGAAAAAAGACGCATTGCCACCGCACGAAAAGAAGTAAAAGATCCAGACTCGATCGACATCTTTCCCAGCCACGACGTCAGAGGCGGAAGATGCGAGTCCAAGAATTTTCGGGGGGAGTGGGTTTGGCATCGACAAGTAAGCCAGCGATATTCAGGAACCAAAGTGGATTTAGACTTTAGTTTGGTGTACAGCAAAAAGATGAGTGTGAGTGAGTGTGCGGTGTTCAGGCGAACAAATTTAATGGTGGTGGAGTCGAGGAATTGGGGGACCAGAACAGGTCGAAAGAAGAAGTTAGTTGGGTTAGTTACCCGGTCTGATTAGCAATTGGTACATTGTTTCTGTGAGTCGTAATTTGATGACAGTTTTGACGACTGATGAACCTCTGAGAGAGAGAGAGAGAGAGAGACTGGAAACACTCGTATTAGCCTGAAGGCGAGATATCCCATGAGTAGTTTTCCACGGATTGTACCTGGCCACCACCAAATAATTTGCCGAGCTGTTCTGACAGCTGTTCTCGACTGTGGCTTGGAGATGTCACAATTTTCTCGTTACTCGCCATATCTTCACGGTTCAATCATTATTTTTTTTATTTTATTTTTTTATTTTATTTTTATTTTTATACTTTTTCATTTCTTTTTGTCGTTTTGGAGAACCGCGGAAGGGCACGGAGCGGATGACGTGCGAAAAGTGAAGAAATGGTATTGCCACGCTCAAGGGAAGGCGACATCCGCCAAGCTTACCTACTACGAATTATCACCAAAAGTCACTGCCACCATTCACAAACTATGCCCACGCACTATACCACCTCTACAGTTGGACACGTCAATTCCAACAGATGAAGTATTCGATATCACACCGCTTCATTCTATGAATTATTACATCCTTTACTGTATTCAATGCTTCATACGAGATGAAAAATCGATTTCAAATCACAATTTACCCCCAATACTCAATACTCAGGTACCTACCTCAATGCGCGCGCCTTGTAGACGCCCGCGGTCTCGACTTTGAAACACAGCTCCAATGTGACATCTGCCTTCATCGGTGTCCACCATGATTCGCCTTCTTCGACCCACACCATTATTAGATCTTTCTTTTCTTTCTCATCTTTCTCTTCTTTCTTCGCTCTTTTTTTCGCCTTGACTCCACTTGTCTCCAGGCGTTGATTCCATGGATCCGGCCCTGCGTGGCTGGATCCACCACGTTTCTGTGCGTCGGTACCTATCCGGGGGGACCTGAACAGTGACTCCCTGAAAAGTTATAAAGACCCTCTTCTGCACCCTCGTTTACATTCGAATCATCATCACAGTCCTTTCTTTGAAGTTTCACCTTCATTTACTATCCCTACTTTCTTTTTTCGAGTCGATCTCGATACATTCCTTCGTCTGTCGACCAGACCATACTTTTGACTCTTCAGTCTATACAAATACCGTCTATTCAGACATATACATACCAAATCTTTTTTCTTTCATAAAAGAAACAACTATCATTACCACATTCAAAATGATGTTCACCAAGACTTTCGGCTTTGCCGCTCTCTTCGCTACTCTGGCTACTGCCTTGCCCTCTGGCATGATGGTTCGCCGCAATGACACTGTTCCTGCTGGCGGCAGTGTTCAGATCACCAACACCCTGGACCGTGATATCTACGCCTGGTCCGTCTCTCAGGACGTTGGTCCCATGCTGACCATCAAGGCTGGCGGTGGTACCTACCAGGAGGCCTGGAAGACCAACCCCAATGGTGGTGGTATCTCCATCAAGTTGGCCACCGACCCCAACCAGTCCGATGTTCTCCAGTTCGAGTACACCCAGGCCGGTGACACCATCTTCTGGGATCTCTCCTGCATCAACATGGGTACTGGTTCCGAGTTCACCAAGTACGGTTTCGCTGTCATTCCCTCCGTTGGCGCTTCCGACTCTTGCCCTCAGGCCGTCTGCAAGGCTGGTGATTCCAACTGTGCTGCTGCCTACCTCCAGCCTACCGATGACCACGCTACTCACGGCTGCCCCATCGATACTGGCCTGGGTCTGACTATCGGCGAGTAAATCTAGATCTACTTGATCTGATATACTAGACGATCGAGATCTAGATTTGACTTGCTCTCTTCTCCATTCTTTTCATTCTTTCCACCTTGCCGGTTGACCCGCGCACTCTTTTATGGGTCTTTTTTTTTATTTCCCTTTCTTATTTCACTTTCCTTTCATTGGGACGTGAAACTTTCTTATTTTTTTTTCTTCGTTCCACCCAAGTTGGTGGCCCTCTTCACCTAACAACCAACAAGATTGGACTTGTTTCTTACATGTTCGGTTGATTCGACATGTCTCCCCCTGTGGGCCGGACGTTGTCACGAGACTTATGATTTTTTCTGATGTATATGAATACCCCCGGGATTTCCAGAAATATGGGAGCTAGGCAGCTCTAGGAGTTTTGACAGGGGGAGATAGACTTTGTATAGAGGTTGAATAACTACCAATGTTCATCCAAAAAAATTTGACAATTTTTACTCAATACTTCCATCCTTACCTTTTTTTTTTTTACCCTCCGGTACATTTGTGTAAGACTCATGTGGGACGGAACCAGCTTGAAACAACTGATAAAGCAACAAAGTCAATGAAAGAGAAAAAAAAAAGAAAATTCAGACAAAGAACGATTATTGGCGATGCTCCTGTGGAACTCGGCGCAAAGAGAAACTCGGTCTGTCTACATACGGGTGTACAGAGAACGGAGTAAACGGAGGTGTGTGAGGGGCGTCAGTCTAGACCAAATGATAGACAGGGATCTTTCCATTCAAACGGACTTGTCTCTTTTAATTCATAACTGTAATTCTTTTCTTTTTTTTCTGTTCTTAACAAAGTTCGACTCCATGCGCGATTTCCCCCGTCTTCCGATTCGTTAATTTATACCAAGACGCAGGACAGTGGAGCCTCTTTTTTTCAACAAACGAATAATTTTTTGCCTCCACGATTTGTCGGCCACCGCAGATCCTCCACCAGTCAGAAATCAAGACCTGTCTGTCTGTCGCATTTGCTGAAGTCCAGTTGTGTACGTGTCGCAGTCTCCACTCTCCACCGAGGCTGAAATATAACGAATAATCGAAGATCCGGTTGCGCCGCCCATGTTTCAAGTTTCCCTAACCGGTTGTTATTCCTCCTTCGCCCCAATGGAGACCGTCGATTCGTTGTCTGAATCGACATGTTTCTCGTCATTTTTGCGCCGGGGCGAGATCCGGTGCAGCTACTGTACGCTCCATCAGAGGGGGGTCCCATTCCGACGCCCATCGCGAGGAGACTTTCGTTCCTGAATCTGCGGACACCGAATACCCACACCAGCAATGAAGAAAATGACACATGAAATTTTGCTAAAAGGTACGAAAGTTAACTGCAGACTGCTGATAATTATTGTTGGCCACTGCCTAGTGTTGTTCCCATGGTTCTGATAGGAGTTCACCAGTAAGAAATGGACCCGATACTGTCCGAGTCTGGTTGAACCATCCTCCAAATGTATGGCGCATTAAAGGAACCATCCAATGGCATTACAATATTTCAAACTTGAGTAAAAACTGAACCATGTTTACTTTCTCTTCAAAGAGAACACTCCCCTCTGCCAAGCTTCCCCTGGTTCATTGGAGTCTTCAACTAGAAACGTCCGGAACAACTTGGGGTAACCTTAAAACTCAGCGAACTCGGTTTTTGGGGCTATGCTCGTCTTGGGTGGGAATTCCCTCTCTGCGGATTTTTTGGACCTGGGAGAAGATCGAGGGGATTTGTATATTTTAGTGCCCGACTACTTTGGGTAGGAAAATGGAGAAAGAAGGGCCATGGTATGGGAAGTGTGACTCATTTTCATGTTGATTTTCTCTCTGATCGCGCCGAGAATTAATAATTGACAAGAATAATTGAAATCCACCAGCAAGCAGCCTTGAATATACTCGTACTCGCAGTACCGGCGGCCTCCGACTACAGCACTCAATAGGTGCAATCGGTGCAATCGACGAGTTTTGTTAGAAGAACCACTCTTTCCATTGCTTAGACTATCGTTCTTCTGATTCTAGACGAATATAGCTAATCAAATTGTTAAAATTCTGTCATCTAATTTATAGAATCTCAGTCATAATGCAGAGTACCTACCTAAGTAGATACCAAGATATCGGAGATACAATGTAATACAGACTTTGATCATCCAAACTAGAACAAGTATGGGAGATATGTACTAACTTAGTATAGTTAATCTCGATTGTAGAATTAATAACATAAGTAATAAAGATTGTGGTTCTATTAAGTAGAATAGTGATTATTCGAACAACACTCGTCTACTGCACCGATTGCGTCTATTGAGCGCCGTATCCGATCTTCCGGGGAATTGCAGGGCTTAGTATCAACGATAATCTCCCCCCAGAGAAAAAAAAACCATATCTTCATCGGAATCGTATTATTATGTCCAGTAATTATTGAAAGTACTCTGCTCGCAACGTGAGGTATCAGTATCTACATACAACCTTGCTCGTAAAGCAACTTCAAAGATGGCTGTTCCTCAAACGCCGCCATTTGCGCCAACGCTCCATTATCCAATGGGATCGCATGGTCTTGAGAAAAGCGTAGGCGACGAGTCGATAAATAATTGTGCATACGCCGAGTGCCATGATATTCATCGGCCCATCCTTGTCAAGGTTATAGAGATCCAGCACTTGCTCTCCGGTTTCGATGGGGCACTGCCCATTTGCAAGCCGTTGCGACGCCGAACAGTCGAAATGCTGACCATGTAGAGAATATGGGGCAAGATTAGCAATCGAATACTTGATTGGAGAAAGATGATTGATCCCTTGCAAGACCTCATTCACGTTTAAACTCATGACACCGCCCAGAATGGTCGAAATGGACAGTAAGATCGACGTCACGTTAACGGCGAATCCTACATGCGAAAATAGCGTACAGAACATGATTCCGACGGATTCACCGCAGTTTATTATGCAGAAGCAATTGAAAGCGCTGATCAAAAACATTTGGGCGCTGCGTTTAAGATTGTCTGCAAAGGCAGCTAGAACGCCGAACACTAATGCCGATATTATTTCAAACGGCACCTCGATCGCCGTATAAGAAAGTATGAATGTTTCTGCTGAGTAGCAGCCGTCGGCCTCTTCGCGATAAAAGACATCACGTTCGTTTGGGTAAATGGCGATATTTTGAAGCATACCTTTTGAAAATGAGCCATCATCACAAAATTGATATCGGGGCATCTTATATACTAACCGACAAAGTACAATGCGGCGAACTCCTGGATAAAGCCCATTCGCGACTGGACTGCAGGGTAATCATTCTTCAGTGGCGCAAAGAACAAAGCCATGATAATGCCAATTCCTAGTATCTGCATTGATCGAGCCAGCACAAGCGGCGGTTGGCGCCAAAAGTTGAGGAACGAGCGATGAAGCACCAAAGGAAAAGTTATGCGAAACGGCAGCATCTGCCGACGCAGACTACCTAGCTCAGCTGGAGTTGCAATCTTGGATGATATACGCTCAAGCTTTGGAACCGCATCGACCCAGCTAGCTACCAGCTTTCGTACCCGCTCACGAGTGAGTATTTCCCGATCTTCCTGCTGCAAATCAACCGTGATCAAGTCCAAAACAAAGTCCGCAGGGTTTGTCGAGCGCGGGCATTCATGACCAGATGCTGCGAAGTGCGCCAGCATCTGCTGTCCTGGGCCTGCATAGACAGGATGACCGCCACGGGCCAACAGCAATATCTGTGAGAAATGAGCAAATAAGTCAGAGCGTGACTGATGAATTGTCATGATCAGCGTGCGGCCCTCAGCCGCAAGGCTCTGAAGTACTTCTATTATTGACATCGCCGTAAAAGCATCAAGCCCTGATGTTGGCTCGTCCAGCAGGAGCACCTTTGGATCTGTAAGGATCTGGATGGCAATAGTGACACGGCGCTTCTCGCCACCACTGATGCCTTTGATAAGTTCGCTTCCTATAAGATTATCCGCACATTCTTTCAATCCCATCTTGAATAAAATCTCCTCGGCACGGCGGTTCTTATCTTCACGCGACATCCAGCTCGGAAGTCGCAGTCCCGCTGCAAACCTAAGACTCTCACGCACCGTCAAGGACGGCATCAGTGCATCGTCATCTTGGGTCACAAATGAGTTGACCGAGCGAATGACACTTTCAGATGGCTCGGCCCCATTGTACAGCATTCGCCCGTGAACACGATACTGATTTCCGATCGAATCGTGGAGACGACAAGCCATGGAGTTAAGCAATGAAGTTTTTCCACTGCCAGATGGACCCATGATAATGTTTAGTTCGCCAGGTATGAACTCGGCAGTGATCGGTCGCAAAATCTGAAGCTTCTTCGATACTTTCCCCGGCAAGCGTCGCTTTCGAATCTCTAGAGCGTACTTGTCCAGCGATATAGCTACTTGCCGCGTCTCCTCCGTGGGACGGATGGAAAGCTTTGCTTTCCCTGCAGAGGGGTCCGACTCTGGCTTTCGAGCTTGTGCAATATCAATAGCGAATCTATTATATTGCAACAATATAGCGGCAACCATATAGTGGCCAAGTGCGAACGCAATGAGGACCACTATAGGACGCCAGATCCAGTTCGATGGCATACCGAGACTTTCCATGATGTACTGCCCAGTATACTCTTTGCAAGCAGGGTCAGATGGGTTGTCAGAATAGGGACAATGATAGAAATGTCCAAGCGCTGAACCCTCAGCTCCGATGAACTCATTTGCGCAGAGCGCACCAAATATGTAAAACGTATAAGCGCACCATTTGAGCCATCGCACATAGACTGGGATCTGCTGCGACTGTACAAAGTATCCGCAAGCAAATGACTGCAATGTAAAAGACAAATTACCCACAAGGCTAGCTCCTGGGAAGTTTCTTGAAATGCCAATCGATACAGCGGCAAATGTCACTGCGATGTAATGCGTCAGGAGCGTTAAAGCGAAGAAGATGAAGAACTGCCCGACGTCCACGCGGTAGCCAACCATGAAGTAGAAGATGATAGAGAAAATAAGCGGTACTGGCAAATCTTCAAGAGGCAGACGGGCAGCTCTGCGGCTTAGCAAGAATGCTGGAACCCCGACAACTCCTTCATTACGCTCTCGATCAAAAAGATGAATGTCAATCGTCAGCCGATATGTCTCATACAACAGGATTAGATACCCATTGAGACTGCTAGCAGTGTAAAGACTACCTTGCCGAGACCGTATTCCTGCAAGGTCTTCTCCCAGCTGCAAAAATATCCAACCACAGATAACAGCCATTCCAACAGCTTCAAGTAGACTCCCAGCGACTCCCATCGGATCTCGGATTGTAGTTTTAAAGGTACGCGATGTGAGCACGCGGAACTGTCGACGGAACGAAACTTGTTTCATACCCCCAGTATCGACTCTGGTGAGTACTGGTAGCTCCGCATCTTTTGCTCCCTTCTCTTCCTCATTCGTATTTACAGAGCGTGCTTGCCACACCTCCCGTAGGTGATTGACTCGGAGATGTGACGCCGCTTCCAGGGCTTCACTTCGATTGTCAATAGCAGCCAGATCAATAAGATATTCAGCAGGATTCACGAAGGGAGGTAGTTCATGGCCAAACTGCTCGAAATGCGACACCGAACCTCCTACGGGTCCGCTATATAACGGAGAGCCTTGGGCAAGGAGAATCACATTATCAAATAGCCTCCAAATTTCCGAACGTGGTGCATGAATAGAGACAATAACCGTTCGTCCATCTTGTGCCAGTCGCTTTAGTGTTCTGATGATCTGGAAAGCACTAGTTGCATCGAGACCGGTCGTTGGCTCATCACAGAAGAGAACAGATGGGTTTGCAAGTAGCTGTACTCCAATACTGGTTCGTCGCTTTTCGCCGCCACTGCAGCCTTTATGGGCGGTTGTACCGATCCTCGTGTCGGCGCACTCTTTAAGCCCTAATTCGAGAATCACTTGTTCCACAATAGCACGTCGTTCGTCACGGGTTGTTGGTGGCGGCAATCGAAGATCAGCCGAGTATTGCAAAGTCTCGCGAACTGTCAATGTGGGTATCAAGACGTCTTCTTGCATAACATAAGCGCTACGAACACTCTCAATGTTGGTGTTCTCATTGAAAGTTGTTGTTCCTGAAACCTTTGCCCGTGACAAGGACATACGTCCAGCCATCAGGTTGAGAAGAGACGTTTTGCCAGATCCGCTACTTCCAATGATTGCTGTCAAACTGCCGCTCGGCATAGCTGCACTCACACCTTGAAGGACCTTTTTAGAACTTCTTTCGGGTTGTTGGCCACGAAAACGCTGCCAAATCTGATTGGGTGATGTTTGCCATATTGGAGAAGATGTGTCAATGTCGAGAGAGAGGTTCTTGACACTCACATCGACTGGGTTGACTGCACGCAATGAGAGATTGTAGACATCATTTAGAAGAGCTGGATGGAAAGCTGCACCCTTTTGGGCGTCTATTCCGCCAATTATCTCGTCCTTCTCCATTTCGCAATCTTCGGTTCAGTAATTTGCCGTGATTATTGTTGAACAACGGTTATTTCAACCCCATTGCAGGTAGACGCTTATGCCCAGGGGAAGCCTAGAACAGGTAGTTGATTCAATATTGAATGATGGCGGAATGACGAGTGAGATCAATCGAGATCAATGCGATGTTTGCGTATCTCTTCACCCTTCATGCAATTCAACACCTTGCGCTGTTGCATCAAAACTATCTGCAACAACAACAGAAAAAGCAAAAGGGACCTCCATGCAACTAGCACCACCTCCAAATGTACAAAACCCACCTTGTTGTCGTCGAGTCTCGTGATTGGCTCGGGCAACCAACGCTCCGGATTATTCAGCGCGATTTCTGGCGCCTTGCGTGTAAGCGAAGAGGCGCTTTTTCCTAATCGGGCAGTTCTAGAAACTAAATTCATCCATCGGGATCGCTACATCGCTCGATCACTAACGGATCGGCGAGAATTCATGTGAGAAAAGACTAATATTCTCCAAATAACCTCTTTCTTACGAACGCCGTTCAGTTTGATACCGGAAGTCTTTGGTTTGGTATTTTCATGGGATATCTAGTTGTATGTACATCTCGACTTGTTCATTCTATTCATCAGACCAGTAAATGGTATTATTTAGTAACCTCCAGGTCCGCTCTGGGTGCTCTCTCCATTTGCAACCTTCAACTCATTAAGCATGGCCGATCGAATAACACCAACATCTGTGTTGACAGAGACCATATCAAATCCTTCTTGGCTGCGAGCGCGAGCGTCCTCTCCGCCAGTGCCTAAAAATGGTGTTAGCGACCTCGAATGGACCCCAAGCTCTAATCAACTTGGCACGTACAGAAAATAGCAGCTTTCTTGCCAGCCGCATGTGCGGCTTTCTTAATCCGCTGGATAGCAGCCTCATGTTCTTCGCCGCAGCGAGTCACACCGAGCTGCTTCGCCAGGTCGAATGGTCCAATTAGAAGCACATCAATTCCATCCACAGCAGCAATCTTCTCGACCTCCTCGACGCCCGAGCGGGATTCGATTTGTACGAAAGTGGTCAGACCATCGTTTGCACCATCATCATGGTCAGCACCAGGGTCAACTCCGGCAAAGGAGTGAGGTGCAAACATGGGTCCGTAGCCACGGGTGCCAAATGGGGGGTACCGAGTCCACTTGGCGATATTGATAGCGTCGGCCTAATTATAAAAGGAAGGACCAGATCAGGTTTTGCTTCGTGATTATGGGATTCACTAGATGTTTTTATAGCAAAATACGTACCTCACTGTGGCACATGGGTGTCATGATACCATGCGCACCAGCGTCTAAGGCGCGCTTTATCATCCATTCCTCGGCGCAGGGGACTCGAATGATAGGACTGACGCCCTCAGATCCGATGGCATTATTAAGCTATGGCTAATTTAGTGTCTTGTTTGATATTGGAAGCATCTTGCAGTCTTGTTTCAGAATGATTCAATGGCTAACCTCGTAGTAATGGTGATCGGAGATAAGACCGTGCTCGGCATCAACCAGAATCCAGCTGAACTTAGCGGATGACCCAGAAGATCCATGAATAATTGTCTTTGCAACTGCAGCACTGGGAAGCCTGTAGGTGAAGATTGTTTAGTCTGATGGCAAGACAGTCTTTTAGTATGACGTGGAAGAACGTCACAAGAATAATAGATTTAGCACGTACGTGAGCCAGAATCCGAAAGCTGCTGAAGGGCCTTTCAGGGCTGCTTGAACCGGAGTGTTGAATGGCATTTTCCAAATTGATAAAATGAGCTATGCAAAGAGAGTTGAAGGAGTTGCAAGAGAAAATATCAACGTGAGAGGGGATAAATTGGAAAACGTGGGGTGAAGCTCGGGACAACACCACCCGACCTCGGCCACGCGGGGGCACTCGGGGTAACTCCGCGCGGGGTCGGTTACCCGATAAGCACGCCCTAGTAGGGCGTATCTTTGAAATTCTTTTGTGTTCGTATTTTCATTCGTGCCTGCTTTTCTCTTCTCAAAATCGAAACATAAAGTCAATTCTGTCACATTTTTATCCTCAGAGATGCGTTGATACTTTGTTCATACCCATGAGATCTTAGAGTGAAGACACCCTATAGGACCCCGAAACAAGCTTAGATTTCGGGAAAATGAAGCCCGAACTATTCAAGTTCATCATCGTTTAAGTAAAGAGCCAGATTATGCATTGCAATCTAATATGATTCTTCATGTCTAATACCTCGGCGTATTCAAGCAACAAAAAGAAGAGGTTGGAGTGAAATATGTCGAAAGAACCACAAGTCAACATCGTCGATACCATATCTACCGCTCAAGGCTCCGTTTCCAGAGACGAGACTCTTCCATGGATTCCATTTCTCTCCTCCTCCGTGAGTTTTAGCTTGAATAAATTCTCCAATACTTTCACCCGTTCTTTTTCGGTCTGGCATATCTGAAGAAGCTCATTCTTTCCGCCCGTGTTCTTCTTCACTTGATCCTGGTCCAAAATGAGCTTGCCCACAATATTTCCATCTTCCTCAAGAAACTTGACCACGAGAATCTTTAGTGTCAAGAATGAGTCTGGACTTTTACTTGTAAAGAAGTTCATTATCTCGTAGTCTTTCAATGTGAATTCGATGTCGGTAAATGTATATGCAATTGCCCAGGCTTGGTCCTGGCTGTTTCGGAATTGGTAAATCCATCGGTCTTGTTGCCCAGCCGGGAGACTTTTATTGGTCTCGCGAATCAGTCGCAGGTCCTGAGTTCCGATGTTGTGCACTGGAGAGTCTGAAATCAGAGGCAGAGGTAGTTTGGGCCCATTTCCGCCGTAACCGACATCAGCTAAGTATTGTTTCGGTCCAGGAAATGTCACAATGTTCACTGCATGCTCCCTACTCAATGTGAACCCTCGTATTAGCAATGTTCTTTTCTTGTTGTTCATAATTTATGGGTTCGCACCAGCCTGTCCACCCTGTCGGGTTACCATCTCCTGTCCGATGAAGACGAGCTCCGGTCAAAAACACCTGGAATCCGAAAAATCGCAAAACATGGTAGAAGAATATGTTGTTCTCCATACAATATCCGCCGCGCTGTTTGTCGAGGAATTTGTGGTAGATGTCATTCACATTGAGGGAAATATTGACATCCTTTGTATAATGTAGAGCTAGATTCTCGTAAGGAATCTTCGAAAGATGGTATGCCTGAAGAGCAGATAGGAGGTCAAGATTCAATGATGGGCTCTGCTGAGGCCAGAATCTGTGGGGAAGCTGAATATGCCGAAGATAGTTGTCCACTTTATCTGCCGAAAGTGCAGAGTGTGTATCGGGATCGTACATTCTGCAAAGTATAAAAAAGAACAATATATGATGCCCTACACCTACAAAGAAAAATAAGGTAGATATAAGTCGTCAAATCTTGCGACCTATGCTTTTTTTTTATTTCGTAGTTCAATGTACCCCACCTGTCCAGCTTCTATTTTAGGTAAGTCCATGCGGTGTGAGCCATACATTCGTCGCTTGTGTCAGAGAAAGAAGTACTTTGAAGGCTTCCATCTAGATATCATTGTCTATTGCCTACAGTATTACTCAGTCTAAGGTTGCACTTAGCCTTTTGAAGTTGAATTAATGCTGACTGGCCCATACTATGTTATCGAGATCATTGGTCACATCCTATATCAATGGCAAACTATCCAACTTCGGAATTATCACCTGGGCAGCTCTGGAGCATTGAAAAGGTCTCATGCATGTCCAAACTACGCAAGTAAGCATTTGAACAAATGTTAAGCTTAATTGCAGTGCTGTTATTTTGACGTAGGCAATTCGGGGTAGGACATCTGTCTATTCGAGTTTATACACTCAGTATGTAGTCGCCATGCCAGAAATAAGGGACCGAAACACATAGCCAATTACGATATGTTTACTCTTCCTATTCATTTACGCGGTCAATACGAGTTCTTTTATAATTTTATAAACAGTTCGTTTGCTCGTTTGTTCTACCTTCTTGTTGTAATGAGATGACAGTTTATCAAGTCCTGGTAGTAGTAACCGGTGGAAGTTGTAATGGCTGACTCTATGACATATCTTGGCAAGTATGACTGATTTTTCTTCCATGTTTCATGTTCCTCGCCTTTATATTCTATTTCAAACCTAGCAAGCAATTCAGTGATGCAAAAATGCATACAGGTGCGCGAATATTTTGGTGATGCTGCCCAGGAGAATGTACGAGAATCAAGAGTATAAGCTTGAATGTAGGCTAAAGTTCTATCTAGACTACCCCAGTGTGGTGCACTCTACAAAGAATACAACACAAATCCATAGCAAGGCTATTCTACTACAGAAACGGCTAGCATAGAACCCGAACTCATTCGCAATATCTCCCCCACAAAACCTGGATTTCAAAACCTACCCCCACTACGCAACATTAGAGATATTTTATAAGCGAGATCAAAAAAAGACTTGACGTAATATAATATCGTTTCAGAAGTCCTAGCCCACCCCAATGCATGGAATAAGCACGGTTCTTTCCATTATGCTGATCAAACACTTGGTCTTGTTCCTGTAGATCAGGGGTAAGATCACTCGGCACGGTCTAATCTGATCATCTTTACGGTTGACGCCCGTAGCGCGAGAAAAGTTGCCATTGCGGGATGAGCATCGCATTCTCCACATCTAACCTTGGAAGATGGGTAGGATAAGCGGGGAGTCCCTAGTGTAGATCTTTTTTTTTTCTTCCTGCGCGTGCTAGAGATGCTATCCCATGTACAGATATTGGGTAAATTGGGTTCTTGGTGAAACTGCACGTCATCGTATAGCGTAATCGTAATTGATTTCATATCTAGTTTCTTTAATAAAAAGGTGGTCTTTGACAAATTTGAACAAAGTCAATGTTTATTTGTAGGACGTTGAGATTGGTGGGATATGGGATGTTTGTATAAATTCTCCGACATCGGAACATATTCCTAGCCCTGTACATATTTGCATTGTTCGGGGAATGGGTATTGATTCACATGATTATTTCAGATCTTATTAACCAGAGCTTTGACTAGTTCCTGCGGTAAGTAGAGCCCAACTAGGTCGTTCATCGTGGCATTATATTACGGGCTGATGGGCTGATGGAACTGGAACTTCTACAATAGTCTAGAAGTGCCTAGTACATCGGGTCCAGCGGTACCAGCCTGATATTGACCACTTGTTATGCGATATTCTTGGCCAGTAACACTGGCAAGGATTCGAGTGTAGGTTTCGGCTGCCTGTACTAGCCAGCTGACCTGAATCTTCTAAGAAATGGTCACGAGGATCGACTAGCATTCAGACCGAAGTGTACAGGTATAACCTTGGAAAGCAGTCACTAATACTATGCAGTTCTAGAGCATGTTCGAATATTGTTACCATGAAGACCTGCAAATATAAATTAAAATTACTTTTGTAGGCTTTCTTTAGTATCAATAGTCATTCCCCTGTTCTACTACCAGTCTACAAAATTGATATCTGCTGTCATCATACTAGCCATACTATTGAACTTGTAGTGAACGAACCACTATTCTTCTGTTAATGAGAGATTAATTGACTGGAACTATTGGATGTCCCAGCCATCTCAACATGGTTGTTGACTGGTCTGATCCCCTTCATTACAACAAGCTAACCCTTATTCGCTCACACGACTCATTGACGTCCCACGTACATTTCCCCTATTATACACGTCATATTCAGCTTCAACTAATGAGCTTAGGCTGAAGTTAAGAGAAGATACAAAATACATAGTAATCGTAAATATATACAACATAAGCCGATCCATCAAAAGAACCATAAACTCGCCGTTCCAAGTCGGAAACAATCAAATGGCAAACGCCCTGTCGTCATCAATATGTACCGTGCTGATCAAACACCATTCCACCAAAGAAATAACACCACCTCGACTTTTCGAATCTGACATTTGTGCGTGTCCACCGTGCAGTACATACAGCACTGAAGGATTACAGCTGTATACTGTAACATGCACTTCCCCGGAAAAGGGGATGATCGACGTCTGTAGACTTTCGATCCCCGCTCTTTTCCCCAACCTTCAGCCATATCCCTTACAGCGGCCACTAGCGGAGGCCACATACCTTCTGTACTCGCCAGCTAGCATGAAACACACAAACACGCACAGGTCAAATCCCCCACCGAATGCAGATGCGGATCCAACGCAACAGAAAGAAAACGCCACATAACATAGTACAGGCTCCCACGAGAGGAGAAGATCATCATGTGGAATGTGAGACATTTAAGACGAAAGGAAATAAATCAAGGAAAGAAAGAAATGAAAATGAAAATCAGGTTGACAACAGTGATGAGAAGTGAAGAAAGGGTATCAAATCGAAAGGGTAGGTGAGAAAGTAATGTGGTGGAAGAGGGAGCATGTCTAGGTGATGAGGAAGTCCATATTCATATCATGGATAATCTTCTCCCAATCCCAGCTCTCCTCGATTTTAGTGTCCATGATTTCCCAAACCCGCGTAACCACCTTAAAAGCAGGCTCGATATTCCGCAAGTTGGAGTAAGATTTAAGAGTCTCGAATCCCTTTTGGATACGCTCGCGTTGCTCTGCCACAAATGCAGAGCAGCCAAGCAAGAAAAGCGGCATGAGCACGATGCTGTAAGCACCCGCATCTTGTGGCAAGCGATCCAACCAGGATAAGCCATCGTCAACAACTTGACTGATCTTTTCACTCGGACGCGAGGGGCGAATAGTGCGGTAGAGGTAAACCCAAGTAGACTGTCTGTAAAGTTGAGCTAAGAAGAAGTTCGGGGTATCTTCTTCGTGTGATGTCTTCCAGGTCCGAATAGCCGTATCGACCTGAACTGCCTCACTCAGAGTCTGGTAGTCCACTGCCGGCTCGTAGCCTTCATTGAAACGTTGTCGAATCCGATCCCGTAGTTGAGTAATCTCAGAGATATAGTTAAACAGCCCATCAAATACACCTAGGAACATACCCGCTTGAGCTCCTGGAACAAAGTCAGGGAGATGCATTCCACCAGAGATCAAAGCGGGACGGCGATCCAAGGAAGTGAGGGCGTTGGAGATGTCATGATACTGGAAGAACTCGACGATGAACTGACGGAACTTTTCGTTCCGTGGCTGTTGTGACACAAGGAGATATCGAGCAGCATCCATGTGCGGTCGGTATTCGCCGTTCGTTTCGCCTTCGCAGATTGTGTTCAGACTTAGGGCAATTGTCGAAGCAATGATGGGGTCCTCAACCAAGAGCTGCTGATCCTGGTCATCGCCTTGGGAGGAGGATGCCGTGATATTATCCTTCAAGTCCTGAATCGCTCGGTGAAAGTGGAAGTATTTGCGCTCCTTCAACTTTGGTTCTGGGTCGAGTCCCGATAAATGCGATCCCGAGAGACACATGAGAGAGTGCATCAATCCGCGATGTTGGGTGGCCATTGGCAGAAGAATCTCCTTGAACGGATTGGAGTCATCATTAATGAGGGTTAAAACACGACTAAATCCGTATACGAAATGGTCGAGGAAGCGGCGATCGATATCAGTTTCGATTCCGTCGATGAGGAGGGGGAGGTTGCGAGGGACGGATGCCAGGGAATGCGTAAGGACGGCTGTGGGTGAAAGAGTCAGTCATTTATGCTCGGTTGATACCTTTTTTTTTTACGCCCGGTCCAAGTCTCAGTCCGAGTTGAAATCGAAATTTTTAGTTTTCTCCCTCTTCCCTCCCTCCGGCCACAAAGATAAGAACGTACCGTCTGCCATCTTCTGTCTTCCACTTTTCCATATCTCCTTCGGAGGATAGCCCTCACATACCACCGCATTCTTTTGACAGTTGAGACATCTGTGAACAAGAGAAAGGACAAGGTCAGTATGGGTCACTCAAGGATGACTGCTCGGTTGCGCAACAGATAGACCGCGACTTACGCAGGTTTTGTCTCATCACACTTCTTCTTTCGGCGACGACAGGTTATACAACCGGTCTTGGACCGACCCTTGGTAACCTTTGCTTGGTTCCCCGGCGCGGGTAGGGGGTGTTTGCGAGGACGTCCACGTTTCCGTGGGACAGTTGCGGGAGCGCCCGAGTCATCGCGATTCCCCACATCCGACGGCTTGATGCTTTGAATATCCTCCTCATCCAACTCCTCCACTTTAGGCACTTCGTCCATTTCTGAGATGCGCGACTCTAATATATACTCGTGCGACGGGTCGAAGGGGTTCATCAACATATCCAGATCGGCTGGTGGCGATCGACCAGCGCCGCCATGCCAGTCGGGGGAATCGGTCGAGGTATCATCGGGACTAGCGCCAGTGCTGGTACTGGAAGTGCTAGCTCGAATCCCGGAGATATTAGTCGGGAGATTAGGCAGTGGAACTCCGGAACATCCTTCGTCCTGCAACCCCGTTCCGTTCAAATCTGGATGAGCGAATAGCGGAGAATTCTGCATAGACAGCATTGAATAATGGGCCGATACCTAAGTATGCGACTGGAGGGAAATGAGAAGAAAATAGAGAAAAAGGGTGGGGGAACAGTAGAAGCAGAAGGGAAATGAGAAGGCCCCTATTGATATGTTGCCCTTCTGCCAATATAAAAGAGAGATGGGGGGAGAAAGCGTAAGAGAGAGAGAGAGAAGAAGAAGAAGAGTAAGTGAGGAGGGGAAAGCGTGGGTACCAAATGGGGCGGGGAGGATGGCGGTTTATAGACAATATTCCGAGACGAAAGTACGAAATACTCCTGGAAGTAAAATCGTAGTAAATAACACGAATACACCAAGTAGAACGAGAGTAAATTGGGCTTAAGTGGGCAGGTCGCAGATCCAAGAAGATCATGTAAATTTAGTGGAGGAAGAGGCAGCAGAGGAGGAGCAGAAGTAGGAGGAGGGGGACCGGGAATAAAAGAAGAGGGGCGAGTGGAGGAAGTGACCGAATATATTTGAATGAGAGAAAAGGGTAAAAAGGGCCAGATGAAGCGTCAAAAGAATCAACAGAATGAAATGAGTAATGGAAAAATAGCCTGAGGTCATACGAAAAGGAAGACATTAACTTTCCATGCGGGGGAGGCTGCCCGGTATGTTTGCAGGACGAAGCGAGGATTAAAATGGGGAAGAATTAAAATAATTATAATAATTAAAAAGGAAAATCATTCAAAAAAGAAATATGGTCGAGATCTTTTTCTGCTCTTTTTTTTAAAAATTTTTTTTTTTTTTCCATTTATGTACTGATTATTTCTATTTTATTTCTCTCCACTGAAAGGTTGCCTCATGAACCTCTTCGCTCCACAGCGAGCATCGGCCCACGCTCGACAAGGAAGGCGACAAGCACATCGAGAGATCTAGATAGATCGATCCATAGAGTCTACAGTACAGTATAGTATTGCTCTGAAAGAAGAATGGGAATATCTGGGTATGGACATACATAGTGATGAACGAAGCTACTAAAACACTTACGTAGGTAGGCTGATGGATGTTCATTTCTGGCGATTTGCGCATCGCATTGGGACACTAACGGCAAATCGGACATCCAGAATAGAAAAGCATCACCCCCACACTGGACCAGGATTATCAGGATGACATTGCTCTCTTGAGTATTTAGCTGGTAGTACTCCGTACTTTAGTTGCTTCCAAGGATTCTGTAACAGACCATTGCATTCTCTTCCCTAATCATTGGGAAAAACGCGGCAGGTCATACGGATAGTATGTACATACTTCAAATTCAACTTGGATTCTTCTAACAATTCACAAAATAATCATACTTTTTCTCAAATTTCAAGATGATCTCTTCGCAATCTCAGCTCAATCAACCTAACCTTCCTCAATTAGGAAGCACAGCCTCGGCGTGTCGGGTCTCATCCTCCACCACATACGCTAGAACCCCTTCGTACAGGACCCGTTGGCTTGGAGATTAGTTACGCAATTTTTTTTTTCTTTCCTTGTACTACAACCACCGACAATCTGGGGTAAGTGGGACCAGATCACCTCAAGGACCCAGCACAGACATCCGCTGCAGGGAATTGACCAGATTCGGAGGTGTACTACCAAGTGTACATACTGAGGGTACCAAGGATGTACGTAGTCTCCTGCCTACGGGGTTCCACCCAGCCTATGATGCGTTCTCCAGATCACTCTTCTCCCTCGTACTGTACTCTTCTGTATGTATGTACCCCCCCTCCAGCCTCATTCCCCGAGAATATGACATGGATGACACTTGACTATTCTTCCGGGAACGTAAGGCCTTTCCCACGGTTACTTTTATAGGTCCAAGCGGAACTTGTGACTCTCCCTTCCCCCCCCCCCTTCGGCTTCCCTAAAAGGGGGAGAGGGGGAATGTGGCGAGCGAGCGAGAAAGCTACAAATCTACACCTGTCAGCACAGGACCCAAGAAAAATATGCCGGTAGCTCAACTTGGGAATGGGCTAACTCTGAAATTAACCGTCTGAAGTTAATTATGGGTCTGTTATTCTCGTATGATCTGATCTGAAGGGTCCATACAGGATAGAGAGCACTACTACATAATTAGTTAGTCTGTACAATACTCCGTACTGTGTACAAAATATTTACAACTTGCCTTTTAGCCATTTTCCATTCCATCAGCTGAGTCCTAGTTTGGGGCCCGTCTCTGCCAGAACAACTCCGCGCGAGAGTTTCACAGCGATCCTTGCTAGTTGCCTTCTAGTCTCTTTCAGGCCAGGTACCGGAATTCACGGGTGCTCGGGGCTCTGAGTGGACAAAACATACGCTTAGTTACTAGCACATTTAGTTAGTACACTTGGTCCTACTGTACGGAGTACATAGTACTGTGTGATGAAGACTAAACCAGTGGTCAAACGACTTATGCAATCAGATGGAGTCCTGCCACTCCGTTCCTTGCAACTGGCAAATTAAGCCAATTTCTTACGAAAAAAGATCGCCCTGCAATGCCTATGGTCTGACAATAATCTGCGGGATCCAATCATGCACTTGGAGAATGTGTTGCAGATTGGATGCAACTGTCTATGTACTGTAGTTAGTAGTATCCTAAGTATCCCATGTAGTGAACTACGGAGTAGACGGGACAGAATAGTAACCCTCGCATCGTCAGAGAAGCGCGAGAACAAAAGAACGTACCACATTGACATTGTGTCCATCCAGAGCATGTTGCACTGACACGGGTTCGAACCACACGATTCCGGCGGGTCCCTCTTGTGTCGTTGATTGAAAGAATGAAGGTTGTTCCCGCCCAACCATCTTCCTTTCTGCTCCAGTCCGAGTGGGGGTGAACCATCGGTTGATGCCGAAGTATAAGTTACTCCGTACTTCCTGCTTCGATGCAGGTTCGTTCTACCGGTCGCGCATGGACTTGGTGAAAGTGTGGGGGTAAAAGAATAAAAATCTAAGGCGAAGAGAAAAGAAAAAAGAAAAAAAAAGTGTGAATCATGTACTCTGTTTTTCCGTACAAAGTGGTAAAATCGACGATTGCTTGTTAAAAGCCAGCTTATTCCCTTGTCCCTGGCGCTTCGTGCGGATGACGCCTCCGAACTTAGAAAGGCGATCCACATGACCTCGTGTACGAGAAGAGCAGGTATTCCGAGAATGTTGATGATCTCGACTGGATTGGCTGGCATGCAGCGACGACAAAGTGATGTTGGACCTCACAGTGCAGACCCTCGATCCAATGAAATGTATGAAATGGCCTCGGAGAAGGGTGAAGAGTAACTAAAAGTGACAAAGTGGATCAGAACGGGCCCCCCCCCCTTCGGTCGATCCGACGTAATGGTGGACTCTTTTTTGATTATTCTGTTTTAATTTCTGACCCTCTTGGAACAGTCTCTTGCTGTTCTCTCTTGCGACACGGGATGGGGACGAGGCTTGACGCCCCGGAGTCTAGAGCAGGTCCTCGGATCTCTAGCCTATAATATCCCGGATATACCAAGACCAGACTGCATAAGCATGATCAAGCCACCGTTGGTTTGTAGAGGAACAGCCCCAAAAAAGCAAAGTGAAATAAAATAAATTTTGATATTCTCTTCCCAACGCTATTGACCGACTAGCCTCCCTCCACGAAGAGTAAAGACAAACGAAGTTGTCTGTCTCCAGGTACTGCATTGGCCAAGACGGGTCTCTCCAGAACTCCCTTCTGAATATTTTTATACCCATTCCCTCCATCTCGCCAATAACTGTCCTTGTATATGTCAGAAATGCCTAGCACTCTCGTCAGCGGTCAGCAGCCTCTGCACTCTCACACGCACCCTTGGGCGATCAGGACATTCCTAAAACATCTAGTGCTGCTTACAATCTTGTTTGATATTCCTTCTCCCCCCACCCACCCACCCACCCACCCACTCATTCTTGTCGGCCCTACTCGGTCGGCTTCACTTCTTCAGACACCTTCCTCTACTTACTCTGTGCTCCGTGCTTCGTACTTCGTACAGCTGCTGCCATCTCCCAGTAAGGGAAAAAGGCCATCCCGCAACAGCCACCATGTCCCCACTTTTCCTAGTCAATCACTCCCATCTTGGTCATAGTATAGGCATCGAAGGGGGCAGAAAGAAGAAAAAGAAAAAAAGTCATTGTATGTACGGAGTACATACCCAGACTCAGCCACCAACTCGTGTACATCATGAAATTATGACCGGCGACCTGCGGGTCGTCGGCTCCCACGAACTCCCCCAGAGCATGGGGCGAGAGCAAGGCAGCGGCTGCATGGAAATCATGGAACTCCCTAGAAACACGCGACAGTCAACTACTTT